>JACCDJ010950509.1_pt1 | contig 71994 bp, 74 predicted proteins | sample 7444481 | NCBI WGS metagenome assembly JACCDJ01 (sample SAMN15323435, study PRJNA562643) | freshwater metagenome | isolation source: river surface water | place: USA:Blue River Watershed | collected 2017-08-15
GGTCCAGTTAAAGAACCAGTAGGTCCAGTAGTTCCTGAATAACCGGTGTATCCAGTAAAACCTGAATATCCTGTAGGTCCAGTTAAAGAACCAGTAGGTCCAGTAGTTCCCGAATAACCTGTGTAACCAGTAAAACCTGAATAACCTGAATATCCTGTAGGTCCAGTTAAAGAACCAGTAGGACCAGTATATCCCGAATAACCTGTGTAGCCAGTAAAACCTGAATAACCAGTATATCCTGTAGGACCAGTTAAAGAACCAGTAGGTCCAGTATACCCAGTGTATCCTGTAGGACCTGTCAAAGAACCAGTAGGTCCAGTAGTTCCCGTATATCCTGTATATCCTGTGGGACCTGTGAAAGAACCACTAGGTCCAGTATAGCCAGTAATTCCTATAGGTCCAGTATGTCCAGTATATCCAGTAGGACCTAACATTCCAGTATATCCAGTCATTCCAGTTCCACCTCCTATTGGACCAGTGTATCCAGTTCCAGAACCTCCTCCGCCTCCAGAGCCATACGTCCATTTCACACCGTCAAAAAATAGTACGTCTCCAATATCTGCATCTCCCAAATTTATATCTATTGGCATGTATTGAAGAAATCCGGCAGATGCATCACTTATATCATTAAATATTCTAAAATCTACCATTTTTATTAAAGTGATTTTTTTTAATAATTTTTACAGAATTAAATGACTTCATCTGTTAAACCCTTTGGATTTCCTGAAAAAGCTGAAAGAAACATCGATCATGTTAGATTTGGAGTCATGTCTCCAAAAGAAATTATAGAAATGTCTACAGTGGAAATAACAAACTCGAAAAATTTCGGGGATGGTTCAGTATATGACAAACGAATGGGTTATGATTACGACACAGATGAGAAATGTGTAATCTGTAGTGAGAAAAAAAAGTGTACTGGACATTTTGGTTATATTCGACTTCCTATAGAAATATTACATCCATTGTTTCATAAGTATATTGTAAACATGTTGAAATGTTTTTGCAAGGAATGCTCAAGTTTTCTGTTGCAACGGGAAGTAATAGAACTACTTGGAATAAAAAAGAATTTCTCTTCAATACAGAAAGAATGTGAAAAAATAGAGATATGTGTTAAATGTTCATCCCCTCAGCCAGTCGTAACTCTCAAGGACCAAAATATTAAATTTACTCTCAAGGGTCCAAAAAAATCCAAAAAAGAGAAAATCGTATCTGAAAAAGAGATATTGAAAATATTTAACGGTATTTCTGAAGAAGATTTGACACTTTTTGGAATAAATTCAAAAAATTTTCATCCAAGCAATCTCATACTAACAGTTCTTCCAGTAATTCCAACATTAGCAAGGCCATATGTGAAATCTGGGGATAAAGTTAGTGATGATGATATAACATTTGTTTATATCGAAATAATGAAACTTGTGTTAAAAATAGTAAATCCAAAAGACACATCCGAAGCTGTAAAGGAAAAAAATATACAAATGCTCAAGTTTAGAGTTCAAACTCTCATGTCTAATAAAGCTGGTAAAGCGAAACATCCAACTGACAATAGACCTCTAAAATCTATAAGAGGTCGTGCGGAAGGAAAGGATGGTCGTATTCGAGGAAATCTTATGGGAAAGAGAGTAGATTTTTCAGCTCGAACTCCCATTGGCGCTGATCCAACATTAAAACTGGATTGTATGGCAATTCCTCGTGAAGTAGCAAACATACTTACAAAACCTGTAAAAGTTACAGTTTTTAATATTGAATATCTAACAGCTCTGGTAAATAACAACGGAGCAGCCTCTATCATTACTGTCAATGAGAAAACTGGGATTGAGATAAAGAAAAATCTTAAATATGCTCTGTATAAAACTCAGACGCCGTTATATCCAGAAGACATATTGGTAAGTAATGAATATACCGATACGAACCTCAATGTTCCATCCAAATTTATAATAAAGTCTGGTATTATCAAGGATGGCTACAGAATTATTCGAAATGGTAGGTTTATTCCAGCAGTTCCAGCATTCAAGATTCACCTTGACCTCAAAGTGGGTGATATAGTTAATAGGTATCTACAGAACGGAGATGTGGTTCTTCTTAACCGACAACCGACATTACATCGAGGTTCAATGATGGCCATGAAAATATTTATCACAACAAACAAGACATTTCAGTTTAATCTTGCTTTAACCAAAACTTTTAACGCAGATTTTGACGGAGATGAGATGAATATTCATGTTCCTCAGACGGAAATAGCCGAAAATGAGTTATTAACTATCGCAAATCCCAAAGAACACATTATTTCAGCACGAGAGAGCAACCCTATTATCGTCATTAAACAGGATTCTCTGATAGGAGCCTATTTAATGACGATAAAAACTTATTCTCTGACGAGAGACCAATTCATGAATATTTTAATGAGCGTGTCAGACGTAAATGGGAATTTTTTATATTCGAAAGAAAGAATGAAAAAAATACGGAAAATATATACAAATGAGAATGAATATAACGGTCGAATGTTATTTTCCTTTTTATTTCCTGTAGATTTCTCATATGAAAAAGAAAATTCCGTTCATCCAACAGAACCCATTGTAAAAATAAAAAAGGGTGTTTTTATTTCTGGAGGTTTTTCAGCATCAATTCTTGGAAGTGATAACGATTCTATTATACAGATTTTAAACAATGAATATGGAAGTGAAATAGCTGCCAATTTTATAGATAATGTTCAGTTCATGACAAGGGAGTGGTTAATGATACATGGGTTTAGTATTGGTCTTTATGACTGTATGATAACTGACAAAAAAAAGGTATCGAAAGTTCGAAAGGTTCTTCAAGACTGTTATATCGATGCCGAAATAACAAAAAAGACTATACAAAACGAGGGTATTCGGGAAGCTAAAATTACTGGAATATTAGGTAAAGGCAAGGACATTGGAATGAGAATTGCCAAAGATGCGATGGACCTCGAAAACAACTTTTTGGTTACTGTTAAAAGTGGTGCAAAGGGAGATTGGTTTAACATTGCTCAGATTACTGGTCTATTAGCACAACAGAATCTTGGGGGACATCGAGTTTTATCTCTGTTAAACCACGGAACTCGAACATTGATTCATTATCCAAAAGTGATAGCTAATCTAGAAATGGAGTATGAGTCAAAAGGGTTTGTTAAATCGTCCTTTATACATGGATTAAACCCATCAGAATTTTTCTTTCACGCAATGACTGGAAGAGAATCCGTGTCTGCAACAGCGGTAAGTACAGCAGATACTGGTTATTTACAGAGAAGGTTCATTAAAGCAACAGAAAATATCAAAACATCTTTTGACAGAACTACCCGAGATGTATCCCAAAATATCTACTCGTATTCTTATAACTGTGGAATTGACCCTTTAAAAACTATAGTTGTTGACGGAAAAAAGACGTTTTGTAACGTAAAACGCGTTTGGAAGAAAAAGTTTTATTTTCGACATAAAGAATCAGTAGTAAAAGTTATCAAAGGAAACCCAAAAACTGAAAAAATTGGCGTTTGTATAGACTCTGATGATGACAGTGATATTTCAGACACGTCTGATGATAATTCAGACAATTCCAGTCATGACGAAGAAATTGATAATGAACAGTATGATAATGACGATGATTAACCAAAGGTATTTTCTGTTGAAACTATAACATTTAAAAACCCGTCAGAATCCTTGTATTTTTGGTAGATACTTGATATAGTTTCTGTCAAAGGTGGAAGTTTACCGTCAATAAATATAAATATCGCTTGTTCCGAAGAAAGAGTTATTCGTTTTCTCAGAATAGTTACAATATGACTTACCGGTGCATCTTTTGGAAATAGATATTTTGTTTTTTCCAATTTTATTTCACACTTGTCATGCGGTTTAATAATTAGAGGAAGATAGGTTGGATATTTTTCTAATAGTTTTTCAGCCATTTATTAAAAAATATATTATTTTTTAAAGTTAATTTCTCAGGGCATTACGCATATAGGAGGGACCAGACATGCGTTCCTTTCGAACTTTTTCTGTATAGGTTTTTAACAGGGATTCCACATTTTCTGAATTGGCTCCAACAACTTTATTTACTAGCTTTCCGTCATAAAAGAACAGAAAAACTGGAATTGTCTGAATATCCTTTTTCTCTTCCGCTTCCATTCTGTCAAAGTTATACTTTACCAGTTTGGCTTCGTTTGCATATTTCTTTGCAAACCCTCCAAATATCGGTGAGAAAGTCTTGCATGGACCACACCAATCAGCATATATATCTACACATACAAATTTAGTAGAAGTTATCAGAGAGCTAAGCATTTGAGAGTTCTGTATCTCTAAGACAGAATATTGGTCTAAATTTTGGTCAGGGTTTGTTCCTAATTCACTGTAGCTCTTGTACATTTTATTTTACTCTTTCTTTTTTTAAATATTTTTTAATAAATGAATATTACCGATTTTTTACCTATTTATCCGTATGTAAAAGATTCCGAGTTTGAAACGAATATATATCTCAAAAAGGAGTTTCATGATAATATTCTGGAAAAAATAGAACCTTTTCCGAACTCTATAGGAATGATGACAAAATATCAGACAACTATAGCGAGATATCTATCAATAAACACGCCCTATGATAAACTGATACTTTTTCACTCAATGGGTACCGGAAAGACATGTTCGGTTATTAACGCCATAGAACTGTCAAAAGCTCAACAAAATTTTTCAGAAGGAGGGTTTGCAGGAGCTATCATATTAGCCAAAGGAGACCAAATAATAAATAACTGGAAGACGGAACTTGTAGAAAAATGTACAATTGGTCAGTATATTCCAAAAGGTTGGAAGAAACTAACAGATTTAGAGAAAACAAAGAGAATAAACAAGAAAATAGATTACTATGAGTTTAACACTTTTATAAAATTTGGGAAAAAGATTGGAAAAATTGGAAACGATGAGATGATATCTAAACTTTATGACAACCATATTATAGTTATTGATGAAGTTCATAACCTAAGAATTCAAGATGCTGATATTGGTGGGATTGAGACCTATAACAATATTCATCGTTTTTTACATGCCGTTAAAAACTGCAAAATAGTATTTCTGTCTGGAACTCCCATGAAAGACACACCGGATGAAATAGCAACAATATCCAACCTATTACTTCCAGTGGACGACCAATTTCCAGTAGGTCAAAATTTCATTCAAGAATATCTGACAGAAGACGGAAAAATGAGACCAGAAAAAATAATGGAATTCAAGGAACGCATGAAAGGAAAGGTATCGTTTCTCAAGGAAATGGAATCCACTGTTAAAAAGGTATATCTAGGGGAACGATTTGATAATTTAATTTTATATCCCTGTAAAATGTCAGATTTTCAGAAAAGAGCGTATGAAATAGCTCTTCGAAAAGATGGGTCGGAACGCAGTATATATTCCAACGCAAGAGAAGCAAACCTATTTGTATATCCACCATGTACAGACGATGAGAAAATTGGCTGTTGGGGTTCTGACGGATTTTCTCGTTTCATAAAAGAGATAAAAACTGAGAAAATGAAAAAAACAAAAACTGGAAAAAATATCAAAACTGTAAAAAAATCTTTCAAAATGGGAAAAGAACTAACAAATATGTTAGTTGGAAGGGATAGACAGGAAACTCTGTCCAATATTTACAAGCATTCATCAGTATATGGTGCTTGTATAGAGAAAATTCTGTCAACAAAGGGAAATTGTTTTATTTATAATTCTTCAGTCATGGGAAGCGGATGTATTCTGTTATCTCTGATACTGGAGCTTTTTGGGTTCGAAAAGGCCGTTGGAAAACCGTTTAGTAAAAAACCTCGGTATCTATTAATAACTGGAACTGACAATACTAAACTAGACAATCTCGTTGGAGTTTTCAATTCTCCCCAAAACCGACATGGAGAGATTATTCAAGTTATCATTGGTAGTAAAAAAGCTTCCGAAGGTCTGTCTTTTCGAAACGTTATTTTTGAGTGTATTCTTACTCCTTGGTGGAACTTGGCTGAAACTTCACAGGCTATTGCTAGAGGAATTCGTCTGAATTCACATGCCAATCTACCTTCAAATACCGTGGTTGAGATAATGCTTACTGTCGGAACAAGTGGGAATGAACCAACAGACAATGATATTGACTTTAAAATGTATTCACAATCTCAGAAAAAAGACGTTCCAATAAAACATATTACACGGCTTTTAATGGAAGTTGCTTTTGACTGTGAATTAAACAAAAAACGAAACATGGAAGTTGGAAGCGCAAATTTTTCTCGAGAGTGTGACTATTCTGAATGCGACTATAAATGTGACGGAATTGTTGGAGATATATCAGAATTGCCGTTAGACTATTCCACTTTTCAACTTTACTATTCGAATCCCAAACCTTCCAAACTTACAGAAAAGATTGAGATGCTTTTGACTATTTTCAATAAACTAACGATTAAAGAAATTGCTGAAAAACTACCAGATTATACAGAAGAAGAGATATATAACACTCTCTATGTTATTTTAGACGGAAAGGAGGAGATAACATATGTTCAGTTCAAGGAAAAATACTCAAAAATGTCAAATGTTCAGGAAATTCAGTTTGTTATCTCACAAATGTTTCGAAATTCCTTTTTAATACCATTTTCAGTCATTGAGGCTAACCTTGAGTCTTTTACTCGCTTTGAAATATTAACAGCTCTTTCAGAAATTGTATCAAAAAATTCAATAATAACTGATAAATATGGGTTTTCATGTTATTTACGAGAAAAAGACAATATTTACTTTCTTTCTCCAAATCTGTCAAATAATAACAAGGGTGAATCTGTCAATATTAGTGATGTTTATTACGTTGAGAATAAATCTGTTAAAAATGAGATTCCAAATTTTGAGAAAAAACTGGTGGAATATTTTATTACTGAGAAAATTATGGAATTAAAATCCGTTCGAACAGTTAGTCAAGTTAAAAAGATTGTTGAATTTTTACCACTCGACTTGCAAGAATTTTTGATAGAGACAGCAGTTATAGTAGCACACAAGGGAATGGATTCTATAGTTTCGAACAATATTTTGGAACATTACTCATATTATATCAAAGTTATTGAAAATATCACATATTCTCTGTTTCCAAGAGAATACAAGAGTTCCGTTCGCTGTTTTTTCGACGGAGAATGGAAAAATTGCTCAGATGTTGAGTTAGAAAGTTTAAATCAAGAAATTCGGGAGAAACAGAAAAGTATTGAAGATAACATGTATGGTATTGTTGGTTATGTTAATGGACAGGAGGGAGATGACAGAAAATTTTGTATAAAGGTTATCAAAGAGGATACTGGGGATGCTCGACAGAATACAAAGGGAATCGTCTGTAAAACTATTCCAAAAAGTAAAATAATAGATTTCGTTGTCAAGAATCTGGGTCTAAAAGCGCGGGTTGGATACATGGCAACTGACAGAGCTATAGATAATTTGTCAGATAGAGAGGATTTTGAGGATTTAACAGATGACCAAAAAGTTGCATTGGTCTATTACACAAACGCCGGTTATACGAGTCAGAATTTGTGTGATTTGATAGAACAGACTTTATCGAAAAAAGGCCTTGTCTCTGTTGACAAGTCATGTGGAAGTGCCCGAAAAAAACAAGACGTAGTAGGTTCTGTTGATGAAAAGAAGGAAACTTCATATGCCATAACTGAAATAAATCCAATAGCTAAACCTGACGAATGGGCTTACTACCGACCTTTACTGGAAAATGAGTACAAAAATTTCTATGGCAGCAAACAGTCTTTTTCACCGGATGACAGAACATGGGTTATTCTGAGGACTTCTCGTGGAACATTAACCATATTTGGGTCAGTCGTAAAAAGAAACGAAAAATGGGAGTTGGAATATATCGGAATGGATTCTAAATATGCAAAGAGGAAAAATGATCGTATTAACGCAAAAGCTGCGTTTATGAGACATGTAAACCGAAAATATGAAGGAATTACCTTTAGTGTACCAAAATCTATTAATAGACCTCTCTTGAATAAATATGTGAGTTTAGGATTTATATATAGCATTTCTGGAAATTTTTATAACTTGACATGAGACTTTCAAAAAAATATATTTTTTTGAATAAATGACGGAAAAAGGAAAAGAACCAAATTACCATTCTCGTTACAGAATGGCAAAGGGGTTAATGAATAATGGAACAATTTTTATTGAAAAAAGTGTAAATGTAAATAATTCACATGTTATTTCATCAGCTCTTGATGATGTTTTGAAAAATGCTTGTAAAAAGGGAAATATTTTAGTATATGATGGAGAAAAATGGGTAATTGAAGATATCAGTTCATTTGTTCGTAAAGGTCCAAGGGGTGAGTCTGGTAATACTGGATTGGTTGGTCCAAGAGGTGAGAAAGGAATTGACGGTTTAAACGGTGTGGATGGTGCAAGAGGGCCAAAGGGAGAAAGAGGTCTGGACGGAAAGGATGGAAAAGATGGGATAGATGGAAAAGATGGGATTAACGGAAAGGATGGGATTAACGGAAAGGATGGAATAGATGGAAAGGATGGAATAGATGGGATTAACGGAAAGGATGGGAAGGATGGAATAGATGGGATTAACGGAAAGGATGGGATTAACGGAAAGGATGGAATAGATGGGATAGATGGAAAGGATGGAATAGATGGGATAGATGGAAAGGATGGAATTAACGGTAAAGATGGGATTAACGGAAAGGATGGAATAGATGGGATTAACGGAATAGATGGTATTAACGGAAAGGATGGGATTAACGGAAAGGATGGAATTAACGGTAAAGATGGGATTAACGGTAAAGATGGAATAGATGGGATTAACGGAAAGGATGGAAAAGATGGAAAGGATGGAAAGGATGGTATTAACGGTAAAGATGGTATCAACGGAATAGATGGAATAGATGGGATTAACGGAAAGGATGGAAAAGATGGAAAGGATGGGATTAACGGAAAGGATGGAAAGGATGGGATTAACGGAAAGGATGGAAAGGATGGGATTAACGGAAAGGATGGAATTAACGGTAAAGATGGAATTAACGGTAAAGATGGGATTAACGGAAAGGATGGAAAGGATGGAATAGATGGGATTAACGGAATAGATGGGATTAACGGAAAGGATGGGATTAACGGAAAGGATGGAATTAACGGAAAGGATGGAATTAACGGAAAGGATGGGATTAACGGAAAGGATGGGATTAACGGTAAAGACGGACCTATAGTTTTTAACAATACAAATGATACGAGTCCAGAAAATACCTATTTTGGAGAAAATATGGGATTTTCTGTATCTGGTGGGTCTAACTCATTTTTTGGATTTGAAGCTGGAAAACATAATACAGGAACCAGAAATACTTTTCTAGGTTCGTCAGTTGGTTCTGGAAATGAACTAACCGGAAATAACAACCTTTTTTGTGGAACTGAATCTGGATATTCCAACAAATCTGGAGATGGTAATGTCTTTTTAGGTTCAGTTTCTGGAGCTTCGAATACTAACGGTAATGATAACGTGTTTATAGGAACAAGTTCTGGAAATTTAAATGTTGATGGAAATAACAATGTATTTATTGGTTCAAACTCTGGAATAACCTCAGTCAATTCTGTAAACTGTGTTTGTATCGGCCAGGGGTCTGACGTAGATGGTGAAAATGCTGAGAACCAGATAGTTATAGGAACAGATGTTGTTTCATATGGAAATAATAGTATAACTTTTCCGAGTAATTTAAAACCAATGCCTCACGGAACCGATGTATGTTTCTCGTCACCAAATGGAGGTTGTTTGTATCCAGTATCCTCGTCAATAAGATACAAGACCAATGTTAGAAATTTAACAGTGAGTGATGATATTCATAAACTTCGGGTGGTAAAATATGATTCTCTGACAAATATTCAAGAAAAAGACTGTTTAGGGTTAATAGCTGAAGAGGTGAATGAATATTTTCCAGAACTTGTTCCAAAAGATGACCAAGGAAATCCAGCAAGTGTTCGGTATTCCCTTTTACCCGTGTTATTATTATCAGAAATTCAAAAAATGAAAAAAGAAATAGAAAAAATAAAATAAATGTCAAAAAAGTGTGCGAATTTTCCAAAAACTGGGTGTGAAAATTTGGTACTTGGTAAAGGAATGATATTGTGTATTTCTTGTATAAATGAGAGAAAAACTCTGACTCTTAACAGAAAGGAACAGGATGTCTATGAGATGTTAAAAAGAATCGCTGTATTGGAACATGAATTAGAAGTCGAAAGGGAGAAAACCCAACAAATAAACCAGTTAAACTCCATAATAAATGACCTAACTGAAGAAAAGAAAAATTTTGAGAAAAATACTGGGTTTCAAGAACTGAATCGCTCACAGGCGGAAATAGATAACGTAAAACTCACAATGGACATACAAAAGTTATCTCTCGAAAATGAAAACCTGAAAAGTCAGAATGAAATATTGGGAAAAGAAAACGCGGATTTAACTGTTCTATTAGAAAATCTGAAAAAATCCAAAATTCCTGTTCGAAAAGTATAAAAATTTTTTATACTTTTTATACTTTTTCATATTCGCAACAAAATTCTTTCCAATCTTTTTTCATTATTTTTAATAATTTTTTTCAAATTTAAAATATTTTTTGCAATTTCTATTTTTTTGTTTATTTTTCTTGCCTCATTTAACAGTAATATTGGAAGAAATTGGTAGTACACAGTTTCTGGAAGGTCATTTTGATAATGAACCAGAGATGGAAGAACCTTTGCAACCTCTTCAGCTATTAACCCATATTGAATATTTTCCTTGTTCTGATTTTTGTAGTTAAATTTAACTGGTGTGAGATCGTATATTTTTTCCGAAATGTTTCTTAGAGGTTCAATATTTTCCTTGTATTTTACGGATGATGATACAGTTCCCAGTTGTCCTGAAGAATCTATCAATACATCTAACGCTGGAGATGAACCAGTTGTTGTTCCATATATACCAGCTATTTTTGTTACAGTCTGAGAACTTCCAATAGTTATTCTGTTTGAATTTCCAGCAGTTTCTGTTATACTACTACCAATTACGATATTATTGCTACCAGTCGTAAGAGCCGTTCCAGAAGAATTTCCCAATAACACATTCCCAGTTCCAGTAGTATTTGCAACTCCAGCTGAACTACCAACAAAAACGTTGGTACCTCCAGTAGATACATATCCAGCTCTATAACCTATTCCTACAGAGTTTGAGGTTGTTGTCATTGTAAATAAAGCTTCTCTTCCAATAGCCGTATTTTGAGTTCCAGAAGTTAAAGCGGATAATGCGGATGACCCAACAGATGTATTGGATGAACCGGTTGCAAATCTCTGATTTTGATAACCTACACATGTATTATCCGCAGACGATGAACCAGGACCAGAGTTTCTACCAATTGATGTATTTCTATTTCCCGTATTTAAACCTACTCCAACTGATGATCCAAAACCGCTATTATTATTTCCAGAAGAAATAGAAACAAGGGCCGACATTCCAACAGCTGTATTATATGAACCTGATGAATTTGAGCTTAAACTATTGATTCCTATACAGGAGTTAAAAACAGTTGAAACATTACTATTAACCATACATGAATAACCTATCGCTAATAACCCAGAAGAATTATTTACTGATTGTAATATTAGTGCTCCTATTAAAATATTGTCACTCCCAGTTCCCATTCCATTTCCACAATTATTACCAATAAATATATTATTTGAACCTGTAGTCATAGAAGTTCCTGAAGTACCTATACATATATTTCTCTCTCCTGTTGATAATAACAGACATGTGTTATAACCTATTCCTATGTTATCATTTCCAGAAAGATTTACGCTATTCAAGCTTCTGTTTCCTATAGCTATACTATTATTACTCAATGATGAATTTGCCATTGCATCTGTTCCAATAGCTATGTTATCGCTACCTAAATTTGCTGATAATGCGTTACATCCTATAGCAATGTTATCATTTCCGGCTGAATTTAGTAATAAAGTATTACATCCAATTGCCACGTTTCTCGTTCCAGTTGTCATGAATTCCATGCTGTTAGAACCAATAGCTGTGTTGTTATCAGATGTTGAAGAACTTAATGCAAAAGCTCCAACAGCAGTGTTAAAAGACCCAGATATATTAGTTGATAACGCATTATATCCAATAGCTGTATTATTTTCTCCAGTTGTGTTAGAAAACAAACTATATGTTCCAACGGCTGTATTGGTACTTGCTGTATTTTGTGTCAGAGAGTTAGCACCAACAGACAAATTATCTGTTCCAATAATGTTGTTTCTTGATGCTTCGGATCCAATAGCAGTATTTCTGGCACCAGTCGTGTTGAAACTTGAACAATCATATCCAACTGCTGTAATTTCATCTGTGGTATTTAAAGAGAGACAATTATAACCAACTCCGGTAATATCATTCATCGTGGTAGAAGACTGACATGCTAAATATCCAATAGCGGTATTTCGAGTACCAGTACTATTTAATATTAAAGCCAAAGAACCTACAGCTGTATTATCTGAAACTGTGTTATTTAGTAAAGCCTGATATCCAACAGCTGTACAATTGCTATTTGTACTCATAGTTTTTAAAGATTCGAAACCAACAGCTGTGTTCTGTGTTCCAGTAGTGTTAGATGAAAGACTGTAATTTCCAACAGCCGTGTTATTTGAACCAGTATTCAAAATCAAGGCATTATATCCAACAGCAGTATTATTTGTACCAGTTATGTTTGAATTTAACGCAGAAATTCCAATAGCCGTATTGTTAGTTCCAGAAGTTGTACTATCCAACGCATTGGAACCTATAGATAAATTCGTATTTGATGTTGAAGACGCTAAAGCGTTAAATCCGATACCAAAACCTTGTGTTCCATTTCTCATGGCATTAACACCTATAGCTGTAGATACAGAAACTATAGTTACAACATTTTCAAAAGTTCTAGCACCTATAGACGTAGTATTACTAGAAATGGATGATGTCAAACGTCGAGATGATGCACCTATAGACACGCTTGATAAAGTACCACCTCCCGCTACTTGTGCTGCATTAACTCCTATAACTGTATTATTATTCCCGGAACTAATTGTTACCATTATATTTGAGCCCAATGCCGTATTATCTAAACCTTGTGTATTATTCAATGAATCATATCCAACATCCGTACATCTAGCTTTATTTCCACCAGTTTGAATTTTGGAACCAACAGTTGTATTTCCAGAATTTGTTGTAGTATTTGCGCCAGCTCTGCTTCCTATTCCCGTATTATTACTTCCAGATGTTACAGATGCTAATGAAAGATATCCAATAACAGTACAACCAGTTCCTGAAGTTACAGCTCGAAAACTGGAAACTCCCATTATACTAGTATATGAAATTGAATTAGAATTTAAATTTGCAATATCATATCCTAAAAATGAATTATACGAACCTAAATTGATTCTTCCACATTGTGTCCCTATACATGTATTACAGGTTCCAGAAAGATTATTTTCTAAAGTTGAACGACCTATCGCAATGTTATTATTTCCCGTTGTATTTAACATTAGAGAACGTGCTCCTATAGCAATATTTGAACTTCCAATGTTTGAACGAAGACAACTCGGTCCTATCGCGATATTTTCAGATGTAGTAGTATTGCTTACAAGAGTGTCAAATCCTATTGCGATATTATCTATACCAGTAGTGTTTAAAACTAAACTAGAAGAACCTATTGCGGTATTTCCAGATGCCGTTGAAGCATTTAGAGCTAAATGTCCAACAGCTGTGTTATCATTACCAGAAATATTAGAAACCAGTGATAAAGCTCCAACAGATGTATTATTATTACCATCAATTAAACTGAAACCGCTGTTATAACCCATGGAACTATTATCACCAGTTGCAGTATCAGTTTTGGATGCTAGTGAATTTGTTCCAAGGGCTGAGTTATTTATAGTAGTCAAAGCAACACCATTAAGAGTTCCCAAAGAATTTGTGCCACCGGGTGTGTTAGATAATGAAGGTCCGAATGAAGTTATAATAATATTTGGACCAGTTCTTCCAGCTCTTCCAGTTCTTCCAGTATGACCATATGCCAAAGGACCCGTAAATCCAGTTGAACCAGAATAACCTGTAAATCCTTTTTCGCCAGTTGGTCCAGAATAACCTGTAAATCCAGTTGGACCAGAATAACCTGTGAATCCTTTTTCTCCAGTATATCCCAAATGTCCAACGTAACCACTTTCACCAGTAAAACCAGTTTCTCCTATATAACCGAAAAATCCAATATCTCCTATATATCCAGACGGTCCAGTTTCTCCAGTAAATCCAAGAAAACCAAAATAACCTTTTTCTCCAGTATATCCAGTTTGTCCGAAATAACCAGTAATTCCAGTAATACCAGTTATTCCAGTTTCCCCAATGTAACCAGTTTCTCCAGTAAATCCAATATAACCAAAATATCCTTCTCCTCCAGTATATCCAGTTTCACCAATGTAGCCAGTATTACCAGTTTCTCCAGTATATCCCATATATCCAAAATGTCCCGCATAACCAGTATATCCAAAATATCCAATATCTCCAGTATAACCAGTTTCACCAGTATATCCTAAATATCCAATATTTCCAGTATATCCAGTATAACCATTGCTTATCGTACCAGTGGCACTACTTGAACTAATAGAACCAACAACACCCTCTTGACCATATATTTCGTATATTCCCGTAGGACCAGTTGGACCATCAGAACCGTCCGCATTTATAAATGTTGCATTTCCAAAAGTCCATTTAGTTCCGTCAAATATTAGAGCGTTACCAATGGCTGCATCAGCAAGAGTCATATCTAGAGGAATATTTTCAAGTAAAGCTCCAGAAACTCGAAACCAACGAGTTAAAAAAATTTTAAATCTTGTATAATGAGACATTTATTTGAAAGATTTATTTCAAATTAATTTATTTCCAATTTTCTTTCAATTTCAGTTATTTTTTGGGAATGTTCCAAAAATAATTTCTGAAAATTTGATACGGATTTTTCATTTTCAAAATCTAGGATTTCCAGGCTTTTTAATTCATTATTTAACCTCTTTACTTCGTTTAACAGAAAAATTGGAAGAAATTGATAATATACAGTTTCAGGTTCGTTATCTTTGTAATGAACCAGAGACGGAAGAATTTTCTCAACCTCTTCAGCTATTAATCCATACTGAATATTTTCTTTACTCTGATTTTTATAGTTAAATTTAACAGGATTAAGGTCGTTTATTTTTTGAGTTAGAGAATTCTCCAAAGGTTCAATGTTTTCCTTGTATCTTGCCGAGGATGATATGGTTCCCAATTGACCATTTACATCTACTAAAACTTGTATAGCAGCTCCAGCAGTTGTTGTTCCATATATACCAGCTATTTTCGTTATAGTCTGTGTACCTTGAACACCTATTGTTATAGTATTTGCGTCTGCAGGAGTTCCAGTAGAGCTACCAATGATAATATTATCATTTCCAGTTGTAAGAGATGAACCTGCTGAATTACCTATTAAAACATTTCCAGTTCCAGAAGTATTTTCTACACCTGCGGAACTACCAACGAAAACATTTGTACTTCCAGTAGATACATATCCGGCTCTGTATCCTATAGCTACCGAATCCGATGAAGTTGAATTTGAATATAAAGCTTCAGTACCAACAGCGATATTTTGAGTTCCAGATGTATTCGAAAACATACTTGTAGAACCGACAGAAGTGTTAGAATCTCCAGAAGAACCTATTTGAGAATTATATCCAATAGCTGTTGAATCGTTCACAGCATTAATAGGTCCAACTTCACTTCCCATAGATGTGTTTCTAGAACCTGTAGATATATTTGTACCAGCTAAATATCCAAGAGCAGTATTATCTGAACCGGTGGATGCTCGCAACACTTGATAACCCATTCCGGTATTATTTGCACCAGTTATATTTGTATATAAAGCTTCATATCCAACAGCAGTATTTCCAGTACCAGAAGTTGTTGAAAAGAGAGCCGACGAACCTATAGCAACTGTATCATTTCCGGTATAAGAATTCAGAGCTTCTGTTCCTATAGCAATATTGTTATTACTATTAGTATTTGCTGATAGTGCTGAATACCCAATTATTACACAGGAAACTATAGATATTACAGATTCTGCTGCTGGTGAACCTATAATAATAGAATTGGTTATTCCGCTTGTACTGGGACATGCAGAATTTCCGATAACCACACCATTATTAATACTATTTTGATTAAACAACGCGCGATTTCCGATTATTATTCCATTGGTTTGATTTCCTGAAGCTCCTTGGAAAATTTCGTTACCTATCAATAACATATTGGTCATATTTGAAGGTTGATATGCGCAATTATATCCAATACCTATACATCCAGTTCCCCCGAAGGCTTGAAAAGCTGAAGCACCAATAGCTATGTTTGCTCTACTAACTCCAGCACCTGCTAAAGCATTATATCCTACCGCTGTATTTTGAGGACCTGTTGCAGCTGCCAATGCACCAAATCCTATCGCCGTAGACTGACTTGAAATAATATTTACTCCCAAAGAATTATACCCAACTGCTGTGTTTTGAACTCCGGTTGTATTCGCATCTAACGACAAAGCTCCAATAGACGTGTTAAAAGATGCCGTATTTAAAAATTGAGAATTAAATCCAACAGCTGTACAACCAGTTCCTGAAATATTTGCTCCCAGAGAATCTACACCACATGCAGTATTTCCACTACCTGTCGTATTCGCGTCTAAACTTCGAGCTCCTATAGCTGTGTTATTTGACCCAGTATTTACTAAAAGCGAGTTAAATCCGATAGCGGTACAAGAGGAACCAGTTACTATAGCAGATAATGCGCTTGTACCGATACCAGTATTTCCAGAACCAGTAGTATTTGCGTCTAAACATAGAGACCCTACAGCTGTATTTCCAGTAGCTCTATTAACATTCAAAGCGTTATATCCAATAGCTGTACTATCAGTATTTGCAACGGTTCCATTAGATGATCCAGCTCCAATAGCTGTTACCCTTGACAGAGAACTTGCATTATTAGCAGCTGTTGAACCTATTGCAACCAATCCATCTCCAGTGTTTAGGAGTCCAGCTTGATACCCTATAGTTACGATGTCTGAACCTATTGAGTTTGATGTAGAAGATGAATTTCCAATAGATAGATTTCTCGTACCAGTAGTATTAGAAGTTAAACAGCTATTACCTATTCCTATGTTATCTGATGCTGTATTTAAAATCAAACATGTATTTCCAATTGCAATATTATCATTTCCAGTAATGCAAGCCGCGAGTGAAGAAGTACCTATTCCAATGTTTCTAACACCTGTAGTATTTACCAATAGAGCTGAAGCACCTATCCCGATATTGTCTGATTCCAAATTTGCTCTTAATGCTCTATATCCAACCGCAACGTTATTTGAACCACTAACATTACTTAAAAGAGCATCTGAACCTACGCCAACATTTCCAGTTCCAGATACATTCGCTGATAATGCGTTGCAACCCATTGCTGTATTACCTGATCCAGTATTTACTAAAAGAGCATTAAATCCAACCGCCGTATTTTCGTTTGATGTTGTGTTTGCCTGTAGAGAACTTGTACCTATTGCGGTATTACGAGCCCCAGATGTATTGGCTGTTAAAGAGTTATATCCAACCGCTGTGTTATCATTTGATGTATTTGCAAATAACGAATTATAGCCCATTGATGTATTTCTTGCTCCTGATACATTAGAAGTTAATGCTTCACTTCCAAAGGCCGTATTTTGAATTCCGACAGTGTTTGATGCAAGAGACCTATACCCAAAAGATGTGTTATTACTGGCATTTGTGAGTCTTTGCGATTGATACCCAACAGCTGTATTAAAATTATTGTTAGTTACTGTTAAAAGTGCTTCTGTTCCTATTCCGATATTGGAAAGCCCAGTTGTATTTGCAGCGAGACATCTGTTTCCTATTCCAACCATGTCTGATGCTGTATTGACATTCAAAGCATTATTACCTATCGCGATACTATTTGAACCTGTAGTAATAGCGCCTAAAGCATCTACACCGATTCCGACATTTCCAGTTCCAGATGTATTCGCATCCAAAGCTCTTGACCCAATAGCTGTATTTCCCGAAGCAGTATTTACTAATAAAGTATTGAAACCTATTCCAGTGTTATCGTTAGCTGTTACTACGGCTCTAACTGCACCAGACCCAACTCCAGTATTTCTATTTCCCGAAGTTAGTAATCTTACAGCGTCGAACCCGAAAGCTGTGTTATTTCCAGTTGCTGTGTCAGTTTTAGCTGCAAGTGAATTTGTTCCAAAAGAAGTGTTATTAATTGTTGTAGCGGCAACTCTGTTTAAAACTCCCATAGAATTAGTTCCACCAGAGAGATCTGAAAGTGATGGTCCAAAAGATGTCAGAGAGCTTGGTCCAGCAGGTCCTGTATAACCTGTAAAACCCGTGTACCCAGTTATATTTCCAGCAGGACCAGTAAAACCTGTATATCCAGTGTATCCAGTTAAATCTCCAGTAGGTCCAGTATATCCAGTTATACCTATAGGTCCTGTAAATCCAGTATAACCAGTTAAATCTCCAGTAGGTCCAGTGTATCCAGTGAAGCCTGTGTATCCAGTGTATCCAGTGAAGCCTGTGTATCCAGTGTACCCAGTTGCACCAGTGAAACCTGTATATCCAGTAAAGCCGGTAAATCCTGTACGTCCAGTGTAGCCAGTAAAACCTGTATATCCAGTATAGCCAGTAAAACCTGTGCATCCAGTAAAACCTGTATAGCCAGTAAAACCTGTATATCCAGTAAAGCCAGAAAAGCCAGTGAAACCTGTGTATCCAGTATATCCAGTGTATCCAGTAAATCCAGTTATTCCAGTATGTCCAGTAATTCCAGTGAAACCAGTAAAGCCAGTAAAACCAGTTATTCCAGTGTATCCAGTAAAACCTGTGTATCCAGTGTATCCAGTAAAACCTGTGTAGCCGGTAGGTCCAGTTATTCCAGTAAAGCCAGTATATCCAGTAGGTCCAGTACTACCACTTGTACCACTCGCAGCCATACCAGTTGGACCTGTAGGGCCTGTTGGACCAGTAAATCCAGCAGGTCCAGTAGGTCCAGTAAATCCAGTAGCACCACTTCCAGAACCAGTTCCAGAACTTCCGGCTCCATAGGTCCAAACATCTCCGTTATAAACCAACACATTTCCAACAGTAGCATAAGCCAATGATTGGTCGAGAGGCATTTCTTGAAGTAAAGCAGCAGATAACAAGTCTACTGTAGTATTTTCGTTAATTTTAAATTCAAAAAAATCTGCCATTTATAAAATATCAGATTTTTACAAAAAAATTATTGTTCGGTAACAAAAAAATTAATTATCTGCCAACAATCCTGACGAATTCGACGTCGAACTATTTCATCGGTTTCTTTTTGGTATGCGATGAAAAAATCTCTCGCCAATTTTGTCTGTAGAGGCATGATGTATGTCGATGTCTGATTAGATTGTTGTGCTTGTGCGGATTGTTGCGATACGACTGGTTTATCGGAGTCCAACTTTTTTGTCTTTTCTTGGAACTCTTCAGACTTTTGAGTATCGTCAGTTTCATCTGAAAATCTAACAGTTTTTTCCTTTTTGAGTTTTTTTCCATCCTTTCCATCATCCCCATCATTTTCCTTTTTGTCTCGTCTGTTTTGTTTTCGAACAAACTTTTCTATCTTTTCCTGCTTTTTCTTGCTAATAATCCAACCCTTTGTAGGTTTTTCATTTACTGTTAGATTTGGGTTATATTTTGCACCCAATTCCTGTAAAGCTTCCTTGTGTAATTTCGTGGATTCACCAATAATAGCTAGAGATTTATCAGAATAATCAATAATTTCCATTTCGAACTTTTTTAAAACTTTTTTAAAAAATCATTTTTAATTTCCACAACGGGAATTTTGGAAATTATCGTCTGAGAGTGGTTGGTATTGGAACTTTTGAGCAGGCATTCCTATAAACCCAGTTCCACAGTTGTATTCACCAATGAGCTCTCTCTGTAAGGGGTCTTTCATCATTTGCTGACACATTACAGCTGCCTGAGAATCTCCCTGAAACATGTAATCTCCTCCTTTACATTTGGCGGCTGGAGTTATATGCCATGTAAATTCTGGAGCATTTGGGTTTTCTTTATAGAAACCGAGGTCATAGTTTTCATATTCATTCTCGTCATTCTCATCCTCGTTATCCCTGTAGCACCTAATGAAATATACCACTATTACACTGATTGCTAACAAACTTACTGTTCCCACGACAGAATCTAACAAAGGATTATGGGAACGATTGGAAAGTAGAAAATATGAATACAGAAATAAGAGAATAATCATGACGATTGATGTAAAATGTAGTTTTTTCATTTATTAAGATTTTTATTTTTTTCTTTTCCCCTGATATTCAACAGCCAAGCCTTTTTCTATCATTTTTAAACAGATATTTGTGTTGTTATAAAATACTGTTCCTAATAGTCTTCCAAATTTTTCAGGTTTATCGGATAAATGAACAGTGATATATTCATTCATTAAAAGAGATATGAGATATTCCTTGGATTCTAAACCAGCCTTTTTCTCATCCGGATTCCTTGTTCGAGTCTCAGGCGCATCTATTCCTTCCAACCGAAGAGTAAATTTTCGTATGATTGGAAAACAGCAATTCCCAATGTTAAATGTTATTTCCAATGTATCCCCGTCAAGAACATCCACGACTTTTGCTCTAAAAATTTTTTTATCAGTTATTCTTGGAGTTTTTTTAGAAGATTTTTCCATTTATTGGAAAATGATTTTTAACGAAAATTCATTTCATAAAAATGAAACCTTTTTTGAAATGGGTCGGAGGAAAAAGTGGAATATTATCAGAAATAATATCACAATTTCCAAAAAAGTGTAATACTTACCATGAACCTTTTCTTGGTGGAGGGTCGGTTCTATTGGAAGTCTGTGAAAAATTTCAAGGCAAGTATGAACGTATAATTGCATCAGATATCAATGAGTCTCTTATAAATCTATTTATCGCCGTTAGAGATACATTGGAAATTTTATTGGTTCAACTGGAAAAATACATTAATAAATATAACTTTACAAAAAACCGTGAGGAAACATATTATAAATTTCGGGAAAAATTTAATAGAAAAAATAACAGTAGTATCCGAAAACTTGCGTTATTTATTATTTTGAATAAAACTTGTTTTCGAGGTTTATTTCGAACTGGACCAAATGGATTCAATGTTCCATTTGGTCACTACAAAGCTGACTTGAATTTTTCCCAAATCTCTGAACATCTGATAAAAGTCAGTAAGCTTATACAGCCAGTTATATTTATATGTTCAGATTTTTCTGTTGCTCTGTCAAATGTAGGGAAAAACGATTTCGTGTACGTCGACCCTCCCTATTATCCTGAGAAAAAATCTTCTTTTGTTAAATATAACGGTGTTGAATTTAACCATGAATTGTTGTTTGAAATGTTGAAAAAAATAAAGGGAAAATTCCTAATGAGTAATTCGAATGCAAGTGTGGTTGAAAAAGAATTTTCGAACTATTCAATAACATACATAAAAGCTCGTAGGGCTATTAACTCAAAAAATCCAGCACAGAAAACTACAGAAATTCTGATTCAACAATAAATTGGGTAATATCTTGTTTAAATGTCTCTTTACATCCAAAAAACACGGGAATTTTACAGAATTCCAAATATTCTAGTTCGGCAACGCAATTTTCTGAAAAGAATTTAGATAGAACATAAATATAAACAACTTTATATTCTGTAAAAGACCTCGAATACTGCCATCTCTTGAATTCACCCGTCTGTATTTTCTCACATACCGAACCAGAAACTTTTTGAAATTTTTTCTCAATTATAAATATTAGTTTTTTCTCTTTGTTTATATAACATTCGTCAGGTTTTTTACATCCGTGGGCTTTCGGTATATCTTTTGCAAGGTATTCCTTCATATATTCGAACAGATTTTTAGGTTTAATATATTCGTTATCACTCAAAGGAAATTTAATAATACTATACTTGGAATTTTTTGAAACTATTTTATATTCAGTTTGAAGGTCTGTTAATTTCTCATAAGAAAGACCATTTCGGTTAGTCATTACACCACCAGATTTCTTGTTTCTTTCAGTCATTTTCTAACGAAATAAATTGTTAGAAAAATCAAAATAACAAATTTCCCTTACAATCGCTGAACTTTCACAGAAAATAGCGATTATCTGTATGGTATCCGTCGAAAAAGACTTTTTTTGACAATACTGAGAATTTACTCTCTCTTTCAGTAAATTCCCGAATATTTCGAATAGTCCAATTTTCTGGTTTATAACCACCTTTCTCACAAATCCAGTTCATTAACTTAACTATGTGGGAAATATCACTACGATTGAGAGTAAATTTAACAATCTCGCGAATAGATAATAACAGAAATGTGATAATATCATGAACTCGACTGAAATATCGAATACGAAAAAAGGAATAACGAATTCCCTGTAAAACAACAGAGGCTCTCTCAAGGTCGACAAAAACTATCTCTGAATCTTTTATGAGAACATTCCAAGGAGAAAGGTCATTATGAACAAATTCGTACTTTTTCTGAAATTCTTCCAATTTAACCTTTATTTTTTCAACAATATTCAGAAAATTTGTCATTTTAAATTTTTCGCTGTGAATATACTCAAGAACTGTTATACCATTTATTTTTTCCATCCATACACAGTTTTTCAGTTTATCACAGCCGTATATTTTAACCATTCCTAATAGATTTCCAACAAACGCCTCATGAATAAAAGTATTTGATATTTTTCCTACCATGGTTTCTGTTTTTATAATTGAGGAATTTTCGTTAGTTTTTAACAGTTTCGTTTCTCCTTCAAATGTAAAAGGAATAACCACTTCCAGAGATAATATTAGAGATTTTACATCCAGAGGTTTTCGATAGCCTCCACAGATTTTTTTAACTTTTCTAAAAGTTTTCTGTAAATAATCCAAAATTCCATCTCTTGATAATATTTCCGTTGCAAATTTACGAGCATTTTCCGCTATTTTTTCACAGTCTTTCAAATGACTTTCACACCAATCCAATATTTCGTATAAATTATCCAAATTACTGTTTACTGGAACATAGTGTACATACGGAACTAACAAATGAGAGAACCAGAGTTTGTATTGACTTTCCACTAAAAGAACACAAAACCCACATTCAAGTTCTCTTGCCAGACGGAAAGATGAAACATGTCCGTCAATATTTATCACAAATTTATAGTTCATCTGTTCTTGTGGAGATATAAAGTTGGATATTTTTCCAATTTTCTGTATTTCCAACCTACCATTTATAACTCTCGGTCGTGTACTGTATTTTGTTATTCCAACATCTAACAGAGGGTGAATCATTTCACAGAGTTTTAGACGTAAATTGGTTTTGTTATCCACGCCTTTCCCAGTTGAGGAACCTCTAAACACAGCCATAGTTTTACGGGGTTTCCAAGGAATATATGTTAATTTCGAATATTCCACAGAGTATGGAAAAAATTTGTCGAAATTTACCCTTGCCCAGTCATCTCCAGTAGGAATAGGAATATCCTCGTGTTTGTCGGTAGTAGTCATGGATAGTATCGGTAGGTATTTTTCATAGGAATGTGAAACTAGAGGAATATTGCCGAAAATATTGGTATATGCCTCGTGACGGTCTAAACGCAGTATCGGAAAATCTCGTTTATTGATAAAGACCTCAACATCTGGAACCTTTCGTTCTCTTGTTAGACATTCCAACATGTCTGATATATTACAGACATTTGTGTCGCCTTCAAAGATTGGGTATTCATATCTTACAAGAAATCCGTTAGCATACCATTCAGATTGGTTTCGGTTAATTCGATTAGGATTATGTACATATCCGTCATTTTTGGAAATTTGTTCAAAAATTTTTTCATCATAGGAAATAACTGGCCATTCGTTAATATAATTTTTATTCGAAAATGGTAGAAAAATAGGTTTTTTATTCGAAATTTTTGATACACCAGAATAGAAATAAATTCCTTTTTTAAATTTCCAAAAAATGTAGTCAAAAGTATTCAGAACATCAATGGTAGAAAATCCTTTATCTTTTCCAGAAATTTCTCCGAGATATTTTCGGCTCTCGAATTGTTGAAAATCACCAGCCGTAAAATGTATTTGAGTAAAGTTTCTGTACCGTGGGTTAGTTTGTGTACGATTTTTTTCAGCATTTTCTTTATCCAGTTTCGTGTAATAAAAATTTTTACGGTCGGTCATTTACGATAATTCTAAAATGTTTAAAAAATCATTTTAGAATGGAACTTTAACAGTTTCCCGAATATTTTCGAATGGATTGGGTGTAATATACATGAATGACGGTAATTTATATCTTGCAATCATATCTTTACTGATATATTTCACCAGTACATCTAATGTCATGTTTTTATTGAATAAAAACTCTGTTAAATTCCATGGAAGATTTGGGTGATTTTCAATGTCTTTTATAGTAATGTTATCGTTATCAGAAATACTACCCCAATCCCATTTCTTGTCAATATTTTTCAGAATAAATTCAGGTGTCAATTGATGATGATATGAAACAGAGTTCCATTCCCAAGGTAGTTCTGGATGGTCGGAAATATTCTGTATGCTTATATTTCTATTGTGAGATATTTCCCACCATTCCCAAGGAAAGTTCAGATGGTTTAAAACAAACTCAAATGATAGAACAGAACTTTCAGAAAGTGATATCCAATCCAATTCTTTATTCGGAAATCTTGAAACCATTTCCATTGAGAAATTTTCATTATCAACCATATATTCCCAATCCCACGGAAATTCTGGATGATCCAATACGTTCTTCATTGTTATGTTTGAACTATAAGAAATGACATGCCATCTCCAAGGTAATGTGGGATATTTCAGAATAGTTTCCATGTTTGTTTTTTCTGATACTATTTCCCAATCCCAAGGTAATACGGAATTTTCAACAACCAATTGAATATCAGCTTTTTTCGAAACTCTAAACCAATTCCATTTCATTGTGGAATTTTTTATAACATACTCTAACATATCTTTTCTAATTTCCACAGCGGACCAATCCCAAGGTAATTCTGGATGTTTCAACATGTCCTTTAATGTAATATTTTTATTTTGAGAATATCCCATGGAATCCCAAGAAAGTGTCGGATTGTCCAAAATATTTTGCAACGTTATATTTTCATGTTTAGAAATACACAGCCAATTCCAGTCCTTTTTATTTCTCCTTTTAACCCAATCAATAGTCAGATAGGGATTGGATGATAAAAGTTTGAAAGACCACGGTTTATTCAGTTTAAAAACCATCTCAAAAGTTATATTTAAATTTTCTGAAACTAGATTCCAATTCCAAGAATCATCGGGATATTTCAATATGGTTTCCAGTGAAATATCTGGATGTTTAGATAACCAGTCATAATCCCATTGTTCCTTTGAACATTTCTCTGTAATTTTTGCCAGTTTTCGAGTTTTAAATAATCTAGTATAAAATACTGAAAAGTCTGTCATTTTTATTATTTTGACTTTTTTTCAAAAAATCAAATGGAAAATTGTCAGGATTTGTAAAAAGTTTTTTGTAATATATCGAGAATTCCATTTTCGGTTCAAATAAAAAGACAAATAATCATTTTTGAGTTATAACTTAAAAAGGGAAAATAACTGTCATGTGAAAGTTTCCAGAGAAATAGGTTGTCCATTTTTCTAACGGCTCTGTTGGGTTATTTTTGAAAAATAGGAAAATATCAGAAATTGACAGACCTTTTGACAAAAACTTTGGAATATCCCACGATTTTTCTAAAGGCAACGGATTATCCAACATTTCTTTAACAGTAATACTTGGATTTTCAGATACATATTCCCAATCCCATGGTAATTCTGGATGTTCCAATATATCCTTTAGAGAAATATTTGGATTTCGAGAAACTTCCATCCAATTCCAACTTTTTTCATAATTTTCCAAAATATCTTTCATTCTCAGATTTACGTTAGTGGAATATCCAAACCAACCGTTCTGGTCATTTGGATATTTTTTTACATCATTTATTGTTATACTTGGGTTTTGAGATACATAATTCATTCGAGGTAATGTTCCGTCTCTTGACAGAAAATTCAAGGTAATGTTGGGATTATAACACATAGCCGTGTCATCAAACGGTAGTTCTGGATGTTGTAGAATATCTTCCATTGTTATATTTGAATGACTAGATATATCCCACCAATTCCAGAGATTGGTTGGTTCTCTCATTCTCATTTCTCGCAAAACAGATGGGTGACAAAAAAATTTCTCCCAGCGCCACACAGTTTCCGGATAGTTCAAAACCATGTTCATGGAAAGATTGGGATTTTTTGAAAGACCTCTCAAGCTCCACGGTAATTCTGGGTGATTTAACACTTGAGACATTGTAATATTTGGATTTCGAGAAATTTCAAACAAAATCCAACGAAAAGATAACCCAATTTCTGGCTCGGTTTCCGTGGACTTTTTCATCATTTTCCCAGTTTTGAGTATCATTTCCAAAGTCATGTTGGGATTTCCGAAAATATTTTCCCGAAAATTATTCGAGTTATCCAAAACATCCAAAAAATCCCAATTATCCATTTTTGAATCGAAAAAAGTTAATGGTACAAGATTTGGATTTTCTAAAAAATTTATAAAAGGAATTTTTTTAATAATGTCGGTTAATTTTTGAGTATAAAATAACCCTTGATACCACACAGAGAATTTCATTTTATGTTAAAAAATGAAATTAAAAAAATCAATAGGGATAATTAACCTTTTCAGAAAATTTGGTGTGAGATATAAAATTTTCCAGATTCCAAGGTAATGTTGGGTTATTTAAAATATTCGAAATAGTTATACTAGATTTCATAGATATTCTGTTCCAATCCCAAGGCAAGTTTATGTGGCTTTTTATGTTTTCGAAAGTTATATTATAATTTTCTGAAAGCTCAGAAAAATTCCATGGTAGTTTCGGATGGTCGATTACGTTTTTAATATTTATTTTGGCATATCTAGATATTTTATCCCAATACCACACAACTTTTTGTTTATATTCCAAAATAATATCCATTGTTAGATTTGGATTTCCTGAGATTGCTTCCCAATTCCAGTCTTTATCCAAATGTTTCATGACCTTTTTTATATTTAATTTGGAACAATAGGAAATCTCAGAAAAAGCCCATGGTAGGTCTAAATTTTCAAACAAGAGTTCCATGTTTAGATCATTCCTACCTGAGATTTCGAACCAATTCCAGTTTTTAGAACGAAATTTTAGAACAATATCCATAGTTAGGTTTGGATTATTTGACAGACAGTTCCAATCCCATGGTAGATTTTCATTTTTTTCCAAAATATCCATTGTTAATTTGTCATGTATAGAAATCATGCTCCAATTCCATCTATCTATTTGTTTATAAATATGGTTTAACGGAAATTCCAATAAAATGTCTGTCGAATCATTTTTATTTCTAAACCCATATTTATTGATGAAATCTATATGAATAACAGTATTTTCAGATATTATCTCCCAATCCCATGGAATGTTAGGATATTTTTGAATAATTTCTATACTTAGATCTCTCCTTTTTGAAACTATTCTCCAATCCCATGAGTTTTTGAAAGTTGACTTTTCCCTTTTATAAATATTTGGAAACATTGGATTTTTTAGAATAAACTCCAATTCAATGTTATAACTTGCCGATAAAGCTCCCCAATTCCATGGAAAAAACGGATACCTAGAAACACTGTTAAAGTCATACACAAGGGATGCGTAATAGGAACTGACAGGTTTTTCCGTATATTTCTGTAAAAATTCTATAGTTATGAAATTAGAAGCCATGTATCTCCAAGACCATGGTTTATTCAAATGCTTCTCAAGAAATTCCATTGTGAAATTTAACAGACATGTAGATATAGAATTCCATAGGTTTTTATTTTGAATATTTTTGTCAATAATTTTCAATATACTGTCTTTTTCAAACAATCTTTTATACCATACAGAGTTTTCCATTCCAATAAAAATGGAAAAAAATAAAAAATCAATTAGTTCTTGAACTATTAAAATGGAAATTTTATCTTTATACCAAGGTTTTCTGAAAAATTCTTAAAGTACTCCAGAAAGTCGTTTTTTGGAATATTTTTAACGACATGTTCGATTATTTCTATCGGCACATTTTCTCTTTCGGATATATTTTCCCAATTCCAAGGTTTATCCAGATTTTGTAGAATACTTTCGAAAGATATGTTGGAATTGGATGAAATTACTCCCCAATTCCAATCGTATTCTGGGTGGTTCAAAATATTCTCAATAGTTATATTTGGATTACCACCCACCGCAGGCCAATACCAGTCTATTTCTGGGTGTTTTAATATATTCTCAAAAGTTATATTTGGATGGATAGAAATATCAAATTTGTTCCATGAGTTATTCAAAAATTCTAGTATATCCCCAATTGTTAATTTGGGATGACAAGAAATATCTGTATGAAAATTCCCTCCATTCGAAAATTTCAAGATATATTTTATCGGTAGATTTGGATTTTTATAAACATTCATATAACTGCGTCTTTCAGCAGTTATTTTTTCACAGAACTCGATAGATAAATTTGGATTACGAGCCAAAGTCATGTAATCGAAAGGTATTTCTGGATGATTTTCTATATCTTTCATTCGAATATTTTCATGTCTCGAAATACTTCCAAAATTCCACCCGTTGTAACGAAAAATTTTCCTCATTTCACTTGAAATCTCAGTTTTTCCAAAAAATTTAGTCCAATCCCAAAAAGTCTCCGGAAATTCACAAACCATTTCAATTGTTAGATTTGGATTTTGTGACAGACCTTCCAAATTCCACGGTAATTCTGGATGTTTCCAAACTTGGTCCATTGTGATATTTTCGTTTCTTGAGATATTAAACCATTTTCGGTAAAATTTTTTTGCGTATGAAAGATGATTTTCTTTCGGTGGTTTGGAATGCCAAGTTTTTCTAACCATCTCAAGGGTAATATTGGAGTTTAAAAATACTCGTTCCCAATCCCAAGGAATTTCTGGAAACGTCTGTATTGTTTCCATCGTCAAATGGGAATTTTTGAAAAGGCTGCTCCAACTCCATGGAATATGTGGATTGGATTTTACGATATTTTCTAGACGGTCTTTTTCAAATAATCTTTTATACCACGGGGATGTTTCCATGAATCTTTCCATTGAAATATAAATGGAAAATAAAAAAATCAAATTATTTTATAATAGAGTTTCAACTCTAACCTTGACATATTCAGACGGAACATTTCTCGGACAAGAATTAGATGTCCAAATTTCTGTGAAAATTTCTAGGTTTTTTCCAGTAGATTTTTCAAATGGTGCATGGGCAAACAGAGCATCAACCTTTTTGGCGCCGCGTTCGAGTAAATATTTTGCAACAGCATTCATGGTACCTCCCGAACGAACGAGATCATCAATAATAACGTATCTTATTCCAGTTATTTTATCGTCGGTCTCTACCAGTCTTTCAGTTCCCTCACGCTTTTTTCGAAAAACTATCCCATTTTTAATACTTAAGAGTCCTCCGTATCTCTTGCAAGAACCATCATCCGGAAATACTGGGATTGATTCGGAATATTCTGTCGAATAATTTTCCCATAGGTGTTTAACAATGCTTTTAAATGTTAAATCGTAAAAGGCCAACTGACTCTGTTCGGCATGTAGGTCAAATGTCAGAATTTTCTCGGATCCAATCATTTTTGACAAAGTATCTACCATTGCTAGAGATTCCATTATTCCAAAATACTCAATTCTGTCTTGAGTCGCCTGTTCAATAAACGGAATAACAACCGTAAGAGATTTATACCCCTTTCTGTACAAAATCTTTAAAAATGAGATAACATCAAACATCTCACGAGTTTCCAGAGTATTCAGAAAAACATGTAAATCTCGAGAAAATATTTTTTGTGAATTAAACGTAATATTTGAACTATATGAAAACTCCCCCCAAGATACTGGAAGAGTTTCCATGGTTGTTGCAAGGGAAGCAAGAGAAGGTGGAAAGATTCCAAGTTTATTTGAAGTTGGCATTGAAGAGGAAAAAGATAGAGGAAACCATGCATGTCTCGTCATACATGAAACATCCAGAGAGGTACAAGAAAATCTTACCCTTGGTAGTATGGATTTGTCACAGAGTAATTCTCCCTTATCATTTGTTATTGCATATGGAGCCACGAATCCAACAACTGTAGATTTACACATGATTACCAGTTTTTCTACAGCCATCATCGTTCCACCAGTTGCAATAATATCATCCACCACAAGAACTCGAGAGTTTTCAGGTATTCTTGGTATAGAAATACTGTCAGTTCCATATTCCTTTTTATACTCCATGGAAATTTCATCGGTAGGTATTTTTCCCTTTTTTCTCGCCATAACTATCGAATAATTTTTTGAGGCAAAACCAGAGGCAAACAAAAATCCTCTCGCATCCAAAACTATCACCATATCAAACAGTAGTCTATCTGACAGTCTTTTCACAGATGTCATCAGACTTTTGGGATTCTTTAACAGAGGTTCCTGAATGTTTAGGAATGGAACTCCTTTAAATTCAGATATTGTTGCTGGAATCACTAATTGTGAGAAACTTTTTTGAGTAAAAAACCAGTCAAAAGCAACCGTTTGAATAACATCACATATTACTTTTTCTCGACTTTTTCCAACAACTGAATACCAATCATTTTTATTTTCACAGGACTTCCAAAATTGTGAAAATATCAGTTCTCCCACTGTTAGGGATGGATTGGTATCTTTTTGTTTCTTCCACTCGTTTATGAAACCGTAATGTGCATCACTTGGTATGGGAACTTTTTCTGACCAAGCTTCGAAAATTCCCAGAGACGTTTTCAACATGCAACATGTGATATCTGTCCAATTTTCGTACTTTTTCTCTTGAACCAACCCAGTTTCTAGAGAAATAACCGGAAACTGGGAAATAGAATTCAGACGGTTCAAACAACCTCGACGTATTTCTTCTCTACCAAAAGGCTGTTCGTTTATTCCCGAGTTAGACTTTACTGGAACTACATTCCAATGTTTTTGAAATATTTTTTTAACAGCGGCTACTTTGATAGGCTGTTCCGATGCGAGATACATGTTTTGAGTTTCCATTTTTTGTTATTTTTCCATTTTTTCTAAAAAATCATTTTGAGAAAAAATGTTTCTTTTTTTCCATATTTTTAATTATTTTTGAACTTTTCTTTGTCGAATTCCCATTTCATGAATTTTTCCACCGTCCGAAATAGTTCGCTCAAGTTTCCTTGAATGCTTTTGTATAAAACTATCCGATAACTGTCTTTTTGATAACTTGACCCAATCCCAAGAATAATTTGAATGTTCATCTATAAATTTCTCAGATATGTGGATGCTCGACATGGGATATGTAATTCCATATCCCACTCGGGGAATCACATGGATTCGGTGTGTTTCAGACAGATATACCCAGTCGAAAGGTTTTTCCGAATGTTTATTTAAAAATTCCTCAGTGATATCTGGATGGTGGGATAATTCTTTCCAGTCATAATCCATGTCTGAATGTTTATCTATAAATTTCAGAGATAGTTTCGGACACATATTATTTTCGGTTCCTTGCATAACAACTTTTGATAATATTCTCCAGTTCCAAGGGGATGTCATTGTTTTTTCAAGAAAAGTCTCAGAAATATTATATCTACAGAAATTATTTGAGAGATGTTCTAAACATTGCGTATTATTCAAAGAACTCCAGTTTTCAGTCATAAAACTCTCAGTTATATATTCGTAATTTTTTACGGTTTTTAGTGTTGATATTTCTTCAAGAATTTGTTTGGTCGAACAATAATTTCCCATTATATTGATGGAAAATTCAATAAAATTCAACAAAAATCATTTTATTACAAACCCTCTACTTCCTCACTTTTTTTGTTATCTTTACTTTCCCCGCTTTCTCCACTGGTTTCTTCGGCAATATCTTTCGGTGGGGCACTTGGAATAACCTCTTTCGTTTCTTTTTCGAAAGTTTCCGTTTCAAATCCCGCGTCTCTTAATATATTTTTCACACTTGTCTATCTTTTCTCTCGAGCTTTTTCAACTATTTTTCGTATATTATCCGTGGGGTGTAATTTATCCATGTATGTCTCAATAAACTCAATAGTAAGATTGGTATTTTCAGAAATTCCTCTCCAATCCCATTTAAAGTTTGGATCGTTCAAATGAGTTTCGATAAAATTGAAAGGGAAATATTCCGATAACCTTTTCCAATCCCAAGGTTTTTGAATATTATTGATTACAAATTGTTGGGATAATTTTCCAAAACTAAACTTGACAGACAGATATTCCCAATCCAGAGGTTTGTCGGTAAATTTCAACAGGAATTTTTCATCTATCTTTTCCCTTTTACATATTTTTCCCCAATCCCAGTCTAGTTCCGAATGTTTTTCTATAAAAGAATTAGACACGCAATTACGGCTATAGATACTTCCATAACTCGTGACAAAGGTCTTTGTTTCAGATAAGAGTTTCCAGTTCCAGGGGCATGTTATATTAGATTCCAGAAATTTTTCAGAAATTTCATAATAGATAAAATGGTGCGAAAGATTCTCAAAACAATTTTCAGTTAAAAATTTCAAGTTATCCGTCAGAAACTCGGTAGTAATTAAATCCCATTTTACTTTTTTACCATTGTGTAGGTCATTTATAATATCTTGACTGGTGTATAAAAAATTTCCCATTTTTGTTGTTAAAATGGGAAAAAATAAAAAATCATTTTTTCAATTTTCCAATTTTTTCAACTTTTTCTAAAATACGATTAGCTCGATTGGGAATTTCTAGGTATTCATCAAGAATTTTCTCAACATTTGAAAAGGGCATTTTATTCGCAAATAATTGAATAAACGGAATATCTCGAATAGTTAGACGGTTTGCTATTCGTAACCAATCCCAGTCTTTTTCGGGATATTTAGAAATAAAGAAAAGAGGAATTGTTTCGATATTTAATTTTTTCCATTCTATAGGTTTTTCATGAAATTTTTCAAGAAAATCGATGTTCATTTCTGGATGACGTGTTAGTTTCTCCCAATCCCAGTCTTTTTCTGGATATTTTTCAACAAATTGCAGAGATACGTTGGGACAATGAAAAATATACCGAGTTTTTTCGTTTTTAATAACATGCGTTTCTGACAATAAATTCCAATTCCATGGCGCGTCCATGTTATTTTCTATAAAAGAATCGTATATCACACATTTTCCAAAGTTAAACGACAGTATATCCATAAATTTTTGGTCATTTTTTATCTTGTCCCAATTACTTCCCATTAATCTCGTATCTATTCTGGAAAGTAATTCGTTAGGTTTTATTCGAAATATTGTTTGTTCGTTCGACTGTAAATTTCCCATTTTGTTATTAAAATTGGAAAAATAAAAAATCATTTTTTGTTTTATTTATTTATCTTTATTCATCTTTTTCCCCAATTTTCGAAAGTAAAAAATATTTTTGTAGAATCTCTTCAATCGTCATTTTTTGTTCATTTTCTTCCACGGCTTTTTTCAAAATTTTATGGATTTGGTAAGTCATTGTAAGTTGATTTCTGTGTTTTATTATAAAATTCAGAGAAAGGTCAGTTCGATGAGAAATTCCCTGCATAAAATTTTCGTTTCGACTCAAGTGTTCCATTTTCACATATTTTTCTATAAAAGTGATAGGTAGTTCAGCACCCAATTTTTTCCAATCCCAAGAATAATCCAGATGGGTATCTATAAATTTCAATAAATTATTTTCATTCTTTCCAAAATCCCATAAATTTGATAAAAATTCTTTGTCAGTTTTTAACAGCATTTCGTTTCGTTCCATAAAAAGACCAGTAATATGGCAGGTATATCTCATCGATTTTTTACGAAAGCTTTCAATAATTTGTAAATCTGTAGGTTTTTGTAATGTATTATTTCCCATTTTATTGAAAAAATGGAAAAAATTTCAAAAAATCATTTCGAACATTGCAAATGGAAGATTTTTCCTTTCTTTCCATTCTTATCACTCACTTTCCCCTTCTATTTGACCCTCGTTTTCTTTATGTTTCTGATATTCCGATATTTCGAAACGATGGAATATTTCGAACACAGTTTTCTTTGTATCGTTTCCTCTTTGAAATTTTTCCATTAGATTCAGGATATTTTTCGTTAGTTTTAGATTTTTTGAATATTTTTGAATAAAATTTAAAGAAAGAGTTTTATTATTTGAAATCTGTGTCCAATCCCATTGAAATCCTTCAAACTCGGTGTACATTTCTATAATAGTTGAGTTCAGGTATCTCGACAATCTTTTCCAATCCCAAGGTTTATTTCGATGTCTTTCAAGAAAGAGATGTGTAAATACTGGTTTTTTAAGAAAAATAACTGTCAAAACATTCCAATTCCAATCTTTATCCACAAACTTTTCAACAAACCTTTCAGTTATACTAGGATGTATAGATATTTTTCCCCAATCCCAATTCAGAGAGGAATATTTTTCAACAAAATCTACCGATATATTCACACGTTTTCTTTCCACATTATTACCAACCATGAAAATTTTCGATAAAGCTTTCCAATCCCAATTCCATGTTAAATGTTTTTCTACAAAATTTTCAGAAATATCACACATGTAAAAATTTTCGCATATGGTAGAAAACCCTAAATCTGTTAGTTTTTCCCAGTTATTTTCCATGAATTTTTCGTTAATTAATTTTTCATTTACCCAATTTCCGGAGTTGAGATACCGAATGGCCATTTCTGTAGTAAATAACAAATTTCCCATTTTTAGTAAAATCGGAAATTTTTTTTAAAAATCATTTTTACATTCCTTCGATTTCTCCCGCCTCGGTTTCTTTCGGTTCTCGAGGTGCAGATGGAATCTCGAAAGTATTTTCTACTATTCCCATCAACTCTGCAGCTTTACTCAGTTTTCCTTTAATAATTCGAGCTTTTTCTTGTTTTTCTATAAATTTATCCAAAATATTCGAAATATTATCATTCATTTCAAGTTTTTCTTGAAATGAATGTATAAATTCGGTAGTAAGGTCGGTTCTTTCCGAAATTTTTTTCCAATCCAAAGGTTTTCCAGAAAATCGAGTCAAATCCTCCACAGTTATATCTCGTCTTAAAGATACGGTTTTCCAATCCCAGTCAAGATGTGAATATTTTCGAATAAAGTCGATAGATATCGAAAAAGACGGTTCTGTTATTACACCGCCACGGATGAGAGTACTGCGACCAATAACCACATTATTATTATATTCCGAAATACTAAACCAGTTCAAAGGTTTGTCGGTAAATTTTTCCAAAAATTTTTCGTTTATTTTCTTGTTGGATGTTAGTAAATTCCAATCCCAATTCAGTTCCGGGTGTTTTTCGACAAATTCGAGAGAAATATTTTTCGATAATAATTTCCAATCCCAAAAACTATCCCAAAAACTATCAATATGTCTTCCTAAAAATTCTTCAGAAAGCGAGTAATATTCGAAATCTCTGGATAGTCTATGCATAAGAATTGAATTTATAGATATTATTGACCAATTTCTTTCCAAAAATTTTTCAGTTATCAACGAGTAACCTCTCAAACTTCTATTCAACCACGTGAATAAAATTTCTGCATCTAAAGTTTCTTGAGATTTTTCGATAGGTTTGTGGGTTATTTCTTTTATCGGTTGTTTATTTATCGGTTGTTTATTTCCCATTTTTCTTGAAAGAACAGAAAAAATAAAAATCATTTTATTTTCGAATTCAAAATTTTAATCGTAAGTTAGTAATGTTCTATAATTTGTTGTTGGTACCATTGTTGGTTTAGAATATTTCTCGCTTTCTTTTATCGAACAAAGGCTATTCGTCGATAAAGGAATTCCACAAGAGTTATCAGATAACGAACAAACTGGTAAACCAGATTTACAAGAAGAAAGAGTTGTGTACGAATTTTCTTCCGAAGCATTTACTGGAAAACACGCCCATTTTCGGCCTTTTGCCAATTATAACGGAAAATTCCCATCGATTTCAGTACATCGTTGCAAGAAGACATTTATTGAAAGATATTTTTATTTTTTTTTGACATGGCGTATTTTCTTATTATAGCATGCATTTCCTTATTATAGAATGCATTTTCTTACATATCATTTTCTTACATATCATTTTCTTACTATAGCATGATTTTCTTACTATAGCATGATTTTCTTACTATAGCATGATTTTCTTACTATAGCATGCATTTTCTTATTATAGCATTCATTTCCTTACGATAGCATGCATTTCCTTACGATAGCATGCATTTCCTTACGATAGCATGCATTTCCTTACTATATAGCATGCATTTCCTTACGATAGCATGCATTTCCTTACGATAGCATGCATTTCCTTACGATAGCATGCATTTCCTTACGATAGCATGCATTTCCTTACGATAGCATGATTTCCTTACGATAGCATGCATTTCCTGTGATAGCATGCATTTCCTTACTATAGCATGCATTTCCTTACTATAGCATGCATTTTCTTACGATAGCATGCATTTTCTTTCATATCATTTCCTTACTATAGCATGCATTTTCTTTCATATCATTTCCTTACGATAGCATGCATTTCCTTACGATAGCATGCTTTTCCTTACGATAGCATGCATTTTCTTATAATGACATGAATCGACCATAAATTCGAAATACTTCTCATAATTAAAATATGAGAATACAGAAATTTTACTTTTCAAAATTTCGAATAGCATCAACAAGTTTTTCCATTTCATATCGGGGACGAATCATGGAAAGATTTTCTTTCAACAACTTTAAAATTCGATGGTTTGGAAGGATTTTTTGGGGATGATTTATAACGAGACATACATCGTCCAAGTTTTGTATCCTTTTCGTCGAGATGTAATACCAATTCCAAGGTTTCTCGAAATGTAAATCTACAATTTTAAGATTTATAGTTTCAGATAGTAGAGAAAAATTCCAAGGGAAATTTATATTTAACGATACAAAATCATCGGAGAGTTTTTCATGTTTGGAAGAATGTCTCATTGATAACAAATCCCAATTCAAAGGTTTATCGGAAAATTTTTCTACCAGTCTTTCTTGGTCTTTCGAACAAAGGTCGTAAATTCTCGGAGCACTACTTGCCAATTCCAAGGCAAGTATGGAAACATTTCGATGTTTTCCAGAGGTATTCCTTGGGATAAAAAATTCCAATCCCAAGGCTTATCTGAATGTTTCGCAAGAAAACTTATATCCATGTGTATCAATAGAAATTTTTCCGATACAACTTTCCAATTCCAATCCATTTCTGGATTTTCTTCGATAAGACGACGAATACACATCGGCAATATTTCGTCGTAGTTATTAAAATCTTGAATTATTTTATTCAAAACTGACTTTTCCATTTTTTAAATTTCATGAAAATTTAAAAAAAATCATTTTTAAAATTCCATGAATTTTTTTATTTCATTTACCATTTCTGCAAGTTTTTTTCTTCCGTTAATTTCGTATAGTTTTTCTTTCAATATATCAAAAATTTTCGAACATGGTGTTATATACTCGAAATTTTTCAAAATAAATTTTAGATTTGAAGCTTTCAGTCTTTCTCTCGATATATAATTCCAATTCCAGTCTTTCTTTGGATGTGTATCGACAACTTCCAAATCTATGTTTTTTGATAAAATGTCGAAATTCCAAGGAAAATCGATATTTAATGTCACAAATTTCGCAGAAACTCCTTCAAATTTCCAAGGACTGTCATTCCTTTTAGATAATAAATTCCAATCTAAATTTTTATCAAAATAATTTTTTACAAAATCTTCCAAAAATTTTTGGTCATGCTTGCAAAATATTCGAGATGTAATTTCTTGCCAATCCCAATCGAGATTTGGATATTTTTGGATAAATTTGAAAGAAATTTGTGTAGAAAGAACTTTCCAATCCCAATTTTTGTTTATATTTTTTTCTACAAATTCGAAAGGAATATTTAACGTTTGAAAAATATTACTGATTCTTTTCCAATCCCAATCGTAGTCTGGAAATTCCAAAAGTAGTTCTCGATTCAATTCCAGATTTGGCATAGTGGTAGTTTGGTTAAAGTTTGTCACTTTTTCGGTACACATTTTTTTGAAAGAAAAATAAATTCGAAAAAATCATTTGTGAAAGTTATCGTTGAAATGATTTTTATAACTTTACGAAAAATTTTTTTAAATGTCTGTTGTCGAAATGATCGAAAATTTTAAAAAGGCGATTCATGTTCATCATTGTCTGTTTGATAAGATTATAAACGAAAAATTATGGGAAACTCTTTATTTCGAAATTCTCCTTTCAACGAATGTCAAGATTTTTCGTCCAAGTTCAGAAAGCCATTTATCTGGAATGGATATATCAACTTCGATAGGAAAATTTTCAAACAAAACTGCAAAAATAATCGGAAATTATTTTTCGGTTAGTTCTTATCGTCTAACAAAAGTAACAAATTCTCGAGATATTGGAACCATAGAAAATATCATTCGTGAGATAGATTCGCGTAGAAATTTCGATTTTTATTCGATTCTTGTTCGTAAAGAAAAATGCAAGGAAATAATTTACAGTTGGGTTTCTATACCCGCAAAAAAATCTATAATGAATCCGCGAAAATATGATTGGTTTCCAACATTTAATAAACAAGGAATTCAAAACGGATGGAAAACCAATCGTCGTAAAGACTGTGAGATGCGTATCGTTTTTTCGATGTCTTCACAGTTGTGGATAAAAATATCTACCACGAAAATCGAAAAATATATCATTGCATCTCACAAGGTTGAAAGAGGTGTGAAATTTAATTTTCTTGACCTTTATTCTCTTCTTCCAATTCACTGAGTCTTTTTTCACATATTTCTATATATCTCGAATTTATTTCGTATGCAATAAAATCGATTCCCAATTTCGCAGCTGCAACACATTCGCTTCCAGAACCTGCAAATGGAAAAAGAGCCATAGTAGGTTCGTTCAAGTTTCTACTAGCTTTTAACAGTCTTTCAGATAACAACAGAGGTTTCTGAGTTGGATGGTCGATTTTTTCTCCAGATGATAAGGTTCTCTCTTTTTTACCAGCACCTCCAGCAAGAGCAGGTATTTTGATAACATCTCTTGGTAAAGCTCCTTCAGGATTTACTACATATTTCGTTTCAATATTTCCATTCGAAAATCTTCCCTTTGTAGCTTTACGAATTTTTCCGTTACTTTTTTTAAAAGTTTCAGTATATTCTTCGCGAACATCATCTCTATTAAATATCGAATTTTTAGAATAACAACAAAGAATACTTTCATGAGACCTCTGCCAAAAATTTAGAGATGGTACGGTTTTGTTTGTATAATGCCAAACAAGCCATCGAGTTTTCAAAGAAATCATCGGAAGAATTCTCGCCAATGTTTCTGAAAACCCATAGATATACATGGTTCCCGTAGGTTTCAGTAATCTTTCACATTCTTTTATCCATTTTCCACAAAAATTCAGATAATCTGGTAAAGATTTTTTGTCAGAATCGTTTTGAAAGTCCTTTGAGATGTTATACGGTGGATCGGCGATTATAACATCGATGCTTGCCGATTTCAGAGATTTCATACCTACAATACAATCATTGAGGTATATACTCATTTTTTAAAATATTTTTTTCTTTAAAAAAAAATATTTCATGAGAAAAAATTAGTTATCGAAAAAAATATTTCATTCCTCATAATATCCTCGAATAACTAACGTTTTTGAAAAAGTTGGAATAATTTTTTCCGGTGCTGTAAAAAACCATTCGAAATTTTTTCGTAAAATTTCGTTTTTTCTCTGTGAATCTGAGATATCTTCCTTTCGTCTTCCAAAAGCTGGAACGCCTATCGGACTACTACCGAAATATACTCCCGTAGTTTTTGAATAAAATTCCTCAAATTCTTTTTGAGATTTAAAGGGAATTTTACTCGTCATTACAGTTTTTGTTATAGGTTCGTTACGGCCGTATAAATAGACCACTAACGTATGTTCCTTGTCTAATAAATTTGGAGATAAATCGATGTTTCCGATTTTTACACTCTCTCCATTGAGAAGCTTTTTTATAGCAATGTATGTAGCGAAATCGATTTCTGAATGAGACACATCACCAAAAAATGACAGTGTATTTCCTATAACTAAAATTTTTTTCAAATTTTCTTTTTGAGATTGAAGACACGAAACTAAAACTGGAACATGAATTTCACCTTCCACATTTATGGCAAAGTCATGTTTCGAAAAATCATGAATTGTTAGTAGTTCATTGTAAATATCTCGAACTTTTATGATCGACATTTCAAAAAGAAAAATTTTTTATAAAAAATCATTTTATAAAAAATTTTGAAACGTATGATGATTATTGAAAATATGATTGTGAGTATTTTGTGAGAAAAAGAAAGGTTCGATAACAACAATCCTTCTTCCGATAGGAATAGGTTCAACAATGTCTCGAAAAGGGTAAAGGTTTCTTCGACACAAAGGACAAGAATTATGTTTCGTTTCTTCCCATTGTCTCAGACATTTGTCATGAAATCGATGTTGACATAAAGTTTCTCGAATATTTTTCGTTAATTCTTCTTTACATATGGAACATTCATTTTCCATTTTTTTAAATTTCGAAAAAATTTAAAAATCATTTTCGTAAAAAATCGAGAAATTCACAATTTGGAGGGGTGTGTTTTAGAAAGTATAAGTCGCAATAAAAATTTTTCATAAATATATTAAAAAGATTTACGGGGATTTTCTCGAAAAGGTACCTCATTGTAATTTTTGTCATCATGCGATACTCCTAAAAATTCTCCTATTTTTCCGCGAATTTCGAGAGGTAAATATTCGTTTCCTTGAGTTTTGTAGTTTGGAAGACGAGTTAGAACTCTATAAGCAGCTTTATTTTCTTCGTCCGAGAGATATAACTCTCGTAATTTAACCGGATTGTATGGACCTAACCATTCTGCAACAATGTCGATCATGTATTTGATATCTTTGTAATTCAGTTTTTCTAAATTTATATTTGGATTCAATAACCACGACTCGTATATTTCCCTATCGTTTCGCCATTCCGGAAACATTTCACATAAAGAATTTTCGGTTCCAAAAACATCTCTCTCGTAAAAACTTGGAGATGCAGCAAATTCTAACGGAATTGTTGCATTTTTCTGTCGAGTCTTGCTTGAAATTTTCGATAATAACAGAGGCATATCGGCAATGGTTAAGTTTGGGTTGTAAAGTCCTTCAGTAAATCTACTGACCCTACACAATCTTTTCGGATACGCATCGAACAATTTAAAAAAATCTCTTCTCGAAATGTTTGGATTTTCGAAACTGGCCATTTTAAATTCCCAAAAATTTTTAGCAGACAGATTGGAATTTTCCGGAGTTGGATTTCTGTCGACTTTCTTGATATTTGGACATGTTGCCAATATTTTTCGAATATCTTTTACAGATATATTTGGATTGTAAAGAAACGTTTCGTAATATTTCTCATCAAGTTTTTCGCTTTTTAAAAAATCCAGAGATAGATTTCGATTTGAAATTAAAAACGTGTTCAAGAGATGGAAGTCCCCCCGTAATGTGTGACAAATTCCTTTATATATCGGAAGGTCTGGATTCGAACAGCCAAGTTCACTGACATACATTTCAGATAAATCCAATTTGTTTTCCTCCATGTATTCCACATAATTTGGGTTTGAAAATATACGTACATCTTTTCTGATAAATATTTCGGGATGTTCAAGTATGAAACCTATCGAAATATTGGGATTTGAATACAGAGATTCCATGGCTCCCCGATAGTGCCACATACTTGTTTCAACAAATTCGTCATCCTCATCTTCGTCATCATCTGAGTAATCTTTTTCCACTTCATGTTTCATGTGAAAATTCAACACAAATTGTTCGAATCTATTCACTTTATTATATTTATCCACAAGAGCTTTTTTTTCCTTTTGAGGTATTGCATGATACCTAAAAACTTTTCCAGATAATTCCTCCATTATTTTTATTTTCGAAAAAAATAAAAATAATCATTTTACAAATATCACCTTTCGAGAAATTTGAGAATCATACCAACTCTGAATAACATTTCAATAATACGCCATAAAATCTTGCATTCGAGTCTTTCGTGTCGTTCCCTTGCATGCGTAAAATTCAATGTTTAATTCTCTCTCAAACCTATCGGCGCGCTTTACGATTTTTGATAACACTTTCAAACACCTAGAAAAAGTCAGGTCATCCTTGTAAATAAAACACAAAATTCCATATTTTTCTATATCGGAATAATTCACTTTTTCATGAATATCCGAATAAAAAAAATCGAAATTTTTGGGTTCCGAAATTAGATTTTTTAGATTGAAATTTTTTGTTATTTCAGGTTCTCCAATAATCAAAATTTTAGGTTTTTCCATTTTCTGTATTTTTTTAGTTTTTTCTAAAAAAATCGTTTCGTAAAATTATTTTCTAAATTCGGCAATAACACTTTCGACATTTTCTGCAGCTTGACAAAATTCGATAATTTGTACCGGAGTTTTTCCATCTTTCAAAGGAAAATTAAAAAATGTTTCAGGATACATTTTACCCAAAAGTTCTCGAGTTTCATCTTCATTAAAAGGTCCAAGTTCGATACATTCATTAAACCTTCTTTTGAGAGCTTTATCTATTCTATCTAGATAATTTGTAGTTGCAATAATAACTCTTCCTCGATGTTCTCCAATTCCATCAAGAACTTGAAGAATCGTGTCTAACGTCAATCTATTTTCTTCTTCATATATATCTTTCTCAATTTTTTGTATTTCTTTCGAAATATTTTCCGTCATTGGTGAAATTTTCAAAAGTTCCATCAATCTCAATTTTAAAGAATCGATAGGATTCGTACCTTGCGTTTTTTCTTCCATAGAGTCCAATTCTCTATCTTTTATAACATCTCGAACGAAATCGAATTCATCCAAAACATATACATCTGTCTTTATTGTTTGAGATGTAAAAATAGATTCAAAGTCGTTGCGAGTCTTTATTATGCGAAGGTCTATAACACGAGCGTTTCTTTGTAATTCGTTGCAGATAGCTTTTATTAAAAGAGTTTTTCCAGTGCCAGGTTTTCCATGTAAAAGAAACCCCAAATTATGAGAACCGAAACCATTCAATAAATTTCCATTTTTAAAATTTGAGATACGTTGCAGGATTCTTTTCTTGTGTCAACTAACAAATTTATCGAAAGTATTATCTGGAAATAATTCGTAGGTATTTCCTCTAGGAAAGATTACTGTTTTTCGTTCGGTCGAATTTGAAATTTCTTTCTTTTCTATCCGAAGAAATTTTTGGAATAAAATTTCTCGAGCTTTTTTCCCAGAGTAAAAAATACCCGTTATATCTGCGTAATCACATCTCAAACCGGCAATTTCCCCATGTAACGAAATTAGAGGCATCAATCCATCTTCAAATGAAGTTATCTTCAAGATATCTCTCACCGATTTATACAAAGAATGATTATCATGAAGTAATATTTTTATTTCCTCAAACGTAAATTTATCGTTATTTTCTGAACAATGTTTTTTGAAATATGGAAAAGTTTCTTTGTCTATTATTTTTGAGACGTAAACTTTCCAATAATATTTGTAACGAAGATCGAAAAGTAAAACAACAACCGCAAAAAGAAAAACTGACAACAACGAATCTGTAGTTCTATCTCCAGTATTTAGATGTCTAAGAAGTTCATATTTTATAAGGTCTTTCAGTGCCGTAACGATAGATTCCATTTTTTCGCAATTTTTAAAAATTCGATTTTAAAAATCATTTTGTTGCATTTTATCGTTTTTTGTAAATTTCCGAAACTGCTTTTCTTTTTCGAAAAATTTTTCTGGACAAAAATATTTTTTATAGTTTTATCTATTTCAGTTTCGAGTAGATTCAAAACATCTTTGGATAGTTCCACGTTTTTTAAAAATGTCTGTTTTCTACCATTCGCGACATCGTTCAAAAAAGAGAAAATTTGTTCCTTAATATTCCTATTCCAGAGCGATAGATACCATACAAAATTTGAATCTTTTTCAGATAGTTCCAGAAGATTAAATTCCGAATCTGTTATAAACATGTTTCCAAAAAAATTATTCGGATTATCTTTTTTACAATCTTCCATTTCACTTTTTTCGAAAACTAAAAATAGGTTTTCGTAATAAATACTGAAATTGTCCGAAAACCAGCGTTTCATTAACTTGCTCAATCTGTATCGATAATCAACAACCATTCGAATTTTTACAATTTTACTTTCCATTTCGATTTTTTTAATTTTTTTAAAAAAATCACTTTTCGTGACGTAGAAAAATATCGTTTCGACATATTGGACAAATTTTTTCTCTAGATTCCCATTTTTGTAAACATTCGAAATGCAATTGGTGTCCACATTTGGAACACATGAGATAATTATCCTCGCATAATTCTGTACAAATAACACAATCGATATCTCCGCAAACTTTTCTTTTCACAGACATTATGGTATGATCGATATTTTCAGTATTATAATAATAACAGTCATCTCGGTTATAAACAATAACGTCGGTTTTGCATTCCAACTCTTCAAAACAATTCTCGTCTGTTTTTTTACATTCCAACTCTTCAAAAAAATTACCGTTTGTTTCGTTCCGTATAAGAAATACCAAAAGATTTTCCATCGATTCGCAAGATTTTATAATTTCGGTTATTTCGTCGGAATTTTTATTCGTCGCGTCGCATATTTCAAAGGTTGGTAGGGCATTTTTTAACTTTACTTCCATTTTAGTTTTTGGAAAGAATAGAAAAAAATCATTTCTATTCAAATTTTAAAATTATTTCTTCCTCGTCACTTTCAGTTTCCTCTTGAACACTTTCTTCTTCACTTTCTTCCTCGACAACAATTTCGATATTTTCCATCGAACCCATAAATTTATCGATATCGCATTTTACGTTTTTCTTTACTAAAAATTCTTCTAACAAATTTCTGTTAGGTTTTCCACAATAACCTACATTTTTTTCATTTTTTTCGAAATTTCTAAAAATTTCTCGAATTCGACAAAAGTTCAAAATCGACGTATCGATTTTTTTCGATATATTTTCTAAATTTTTTTCTTTCACTATCATTTCGTAAGCTTTTACCGGACCTAAACGTGGAATATTTTTATTATAGTCAGTACCACACATTATGCAAAAATCTAAAAACGAGTTTGAATCCATTTTTAGTTCTTGCAACAATTTTTCGTAATTTACTCGAATACATTTTCCATTAAAAGAATTTATTTTCGAAAGAAAAGTTGGACATTCATAAGCTAACACGTCGGTATCTTCAGTTAATACCGCATCGACCTTTTTTTGAATACAGAGATTTGAACATAAAGTTTCAGCTTCCAGAGGCGCGTTTAAAAATGGTACGTCAAGAATTTTAAATAACTCCCGGGTAGTCTCGTAATTTTCTGGAGAAACTGTAAATACTTGTCGACGCATTTTTTCGACCGCGTTTCGTATCGCCGGAATGTTTATTCGAACTCCTCTTAGAGATGGAAGATTTGGAATTGAGCGTTTTTTTGCAAAGTCGGTAAGAATCGATGAAATTTCTCCAGTATCGTCGTACTTTTGTAGAGCTTCTTCTAAAATGCTGGTATTTTCGTTTTGTTTGTCTTTGGCTTCCACCCTTTTTTCTCTCTCTGCAAGTTTTTCTGGGACACATCCAGAATCGTATATAAAAACGCAGTGTACGTTATTTTCTCTTAGAATCGAAACCATGCGAACAAATGCTGAAAGCCATCCATTTTCACCAACACTCGCTTTGAACTGACACATGTATAAACTTACGTCTATAGCGACTTTTTTAAAAGCGTATTCAGAAACATGAATTTCTTCAAATACGTTAGGAAATTTTTTTTTCAAGAATTGAGATAATCCTTTAATACCCATTTCGAAAAAAAATGATTTATAAAAAAATCATTTTACAATTCCTTGCATTTTCTTTCCAACTCTTTTAATTGTTCGAGTAAATTTTCATTCTTAAAATTTTCTGTAAGTAATTCTGGATGAGATTCAGCTTTTTCTATCATTTCCGAAATAATTTTTACGTTCGGTTTTTTTCCCAGAGATTTTCCGAGATCGATATTATGAAATCTTTTGGTAAGTTGATATATATCGTATTCCGCGGTATATATCAACAGGGCGAATCTAATCGAACATTCAAATTTGATGTCGAGAGATTCGGCTTTAATTTCGTCTGCAGTTAAAGGATTCGATTTACACATGTTTCCCATTTTTGGAATTTTTTTTCTTTCTTTAAAAAAATCGTTTCGTAAATTTTTTTATTTAACAAATTCCAAGCATCGATTCTACCTTGTCTTTGTGTTTGAGGTAAAAATGCAAGCTAACCGCATGGTAATAGTAATTACCAATTTCTAAATCGGTATATCCAGCTTCAGATACAAGTTCGTCTCGCATACGATAAAGTAATTTTATAAAATACATCATGTTATAAGGCACGCCGTAAACCAAATCGTTAGAGCGCATGTTTACATACATACTTATTTGCTTGCAAGATTTACCTGAACTAGACACATCACGAATTTGAAATTGAATGTTCATACAGCATGGTTGGTCTTTGTTTAATAACCATTGGTCTTTCGGTCTATTAAAATGAATATATGCTTGATTTGTTCGATACAATCTTTTTAGTCGATCTTTTGCCCATTCCCATTGACTAAGCATTGTTTCAGAAAATTTTTCGTTACCAGCATCTTTCAAGTGATAAACCATGTATCCGTAGTTAGCGTTGATAGTTCCGTCAGGATTTGCGATACGTTCCCATACTTTACTTAGAGTTTTAATTCCAATCAGATCACCGTTATCAAATATAACTGTCTCTTTATCACTGTAATCGTAAATAATTTCGTTTCGTTTTTTACAGAGAGTTGTTATAGGTTCCAAAGAAGGTTTATGAATGACAAAACTAAAATTTACTTTTTCTTGTTTGGCTACTTTATTAAAGAACCAATTAGGATCAGATTTAACACAATCTGTATCATCGCAATCTTGTGCCGTAAATGCATCGTGAATATAATCTGGATTTTCGTAAACATCCCGTAAAATTCCTAGATATGCATCAGATACTGAGGTATAAACGTGATTTTGTACAGATACATTCGCAGTTTTTTCATCGGTTCGTTCGTCAAATTTTTCCAAAATTTCCAAAACTTTAGCTCTCTGTATATTTTCTTGTTCATGTCTCTTTAAAATTTTCGTTATATTAGGTTCCAGCAATTTTAATTTGTTTTTATGTTTGGAAATAAAGGAAACCGTCATGTCTCGTTTTTCTCGAGAAAGCCAATCGAAATCGAAAGGTTTGTTCGGAAATTTATTGATGAACTCTTCAGTTGCATATCTGGTTATTCGACTCCAATCCCAAGGTAAATTTGGATGTTTTTCGATAAATTTCAGAGGAGATATCTTGGGAGCGCTGTAATAACCATCCGACAACTTTTCCCAATCGAGAGGTTTGTCAGAAAATTTTTCTATATAAAAATCGTTGAAAGATGGATTACGAGATATTTCCTTCCAATCCCAAGGAAGATTTGAATTGCGATACACGAAATCGAGAGACATCCATAAAGAGTCCATGTCTTTAAAAATGCTTGACCCAGATAATTTTTTCCAATTCCAAGGAGCATCTTTTTTGGATAGTAAAAAATCTTTTGTAAAGAATGCATGAATACCTGAAAGAGTATCCATCATTTTAGTATTTTTCGAAATTGTATTCCAGTTAATGTGTAGAAATTCGTCATTTATTTGACCACAAATTTCTCTCGATATTTTTCCAGTTTCAAGTTCATTCAGAACGTTATATGTCGTCGTATTTCCCATTTTATTGTGAGAAACGGATTTCAAAAAAAAAATCATTTTAAAATTTCACAGAAACGTCTCCACAACTTTACAGGAAAATTTTTTATCACAAAAACTGCATGTGATACAACTTGCATTTTTTAAATTTTTGGAAATTTAAAAAATACCTTTACAATTCTGAAAAAATATTCGAAAAATCGCTGTCTAAATCTTCAAAGAAATCGTTTCGTACCAATAAATCGGATATTTCTCTTTCGAAATCTCCCTGTTTTAAATTTTTTATATCCAGACTCGACGCATAGGAACTTTTCATCGAATCGAGTATTTCACTAACTTTTTCTTTATCTGTTTGTGACGAATATACAAAAATGATCGAGTTTTTCGTGACGTTTTTTTGTTCATAGACGAGAGGCAAATCTTGAATAGTTGCGAGATAGATAGTATTACTGGAATGAAACAAAATTCGATTTCCTTCAACCATACTACTCGGTTTTAAATTTTCCAAAATTTTTTGGGTATCTTCCAGATTCCCAAAAATATAAATCTTTTCTGGGTGATAAATTTTAGTTTCCCTCATGTAAGAGTCTATTTTCGTTTCCATGAAATATTTCTAAAATTTTCAAAAAAATCATTTTAGAAATATTTGTTGTAAAGTATACGTAGTTCCGTGAGAGATATCACTTTTACATACGTCAGAAAAGTATCAATACTCGACAAATCCAACATTTTCTCGTCGATCGAGAGATATTGGGATAGGTTTTCGCGAATCATTAAATTAAAAACTTGATAATCCGATTTTGTAAAATGATGACAATCTTCAATAAATTTTTCTTTCGTATCTTCTTCACGATTTCTTTTCGGCATTTTATTTTTTGTGGGTATTAATTAAAAAAATCATTTCGTATTTTTAAAAGGTCGGCATTTTTCTTACGATAACATGCCATGCATTTTCATGAAAAAATTACCGAAAGTTTTCGAATTTTTTAGAAATTTCTCTAAAAAATGTCAGAACTTAAAAAAAAAATCCTTCAACTTTAAACATCTTCTTGGCGTGGTAAATTTACAGTTTCTATATCTGCCGAAATTTCTCTCGTCGTGTCAGTGGATGAATCGAACGTTGGTTCTTTCTTACTATTCATATAAATTGCATCGAAATCTACGGGGCGCCTTTCCGGTACCACCAAATTTCTCGCTCCTTGAAATATCCGATATACGCTCCAATGTGTTGGTTGTAGATTTGAAGGGTGAATTGTTGCATCTTTCTTTTCCTTTCTCGATTCGTCAGTTTCGAGTTTTTTCCTATAAATCTCATCCCTAACAACAAATGTATCCAGTTTTTCTTTTTCGCAATTTTCCACTTGCGCTTCAAAGATTTCCAAAGTTTCTTCCAAAATACCGTACCATATATCATTCCAATATTCGTCTCTTGAAGTTTCGATGGGTTTGATTTCATTGATTTCCCTCTTTAAATTTTCTAAAGTGTTTTGTGATAAATATCTCGAAATTTTCCCTATTCTTGTCGAAAGTTCGAGACAATTCTCGAGTCTCTCTTTTTCCATTCGGAGTCTTTCTTTCTCAAGTTCATCTTTCCAATGTTCCTTTCGAAGTTCAAATCTTGTTCTTCTCGGTGTGATATCATCAACCTCTTTGATATAAATGTTTCCCATTTTTCTATTTTTTAAATATTTTTTAAAAAATCATTTTGTGAAATTTTCTAAATTTTTAAAAAATTAGTTTCACACTAACGAAACCTATTTTTTAAAAATCTCTTCCGCGTTTGGATGGTTTCGAAGTTCTTCCAAATCCCAGAATGCATATTCACTCTCGGAATTTATAAAATTTGCAGAAAACCATTGACCTCGATAGTTTGGTTTCGATAATTTTTTCCAATTCCAAGAATAATTCATGTGAGATTGTAAAAAATTTTCATGAAAACATACATGGTGGTATTCAGACAGTAAATCTAAAACATTTTCAGATAAAAGGTGAATATTTCTAGACAAAAAAGATTCGTTCGCGAAATTTGGGTCGACCTTGCCATTTTCAAGGTCATTTATAACCATACTGTCAAATTGAGTATTTCCCATTTGTAATAAATCGGAAAATTTTTACAAAATCATTTTTATGAATAATATGACTGGACATGATCGAACATGCACGATATTTTCGTTTCTTGATTAAAACTTCTTAACTCTACCCATATTTTTTTGTCGAATGTTCTTGCTTTTTTCATGATTCTCGAAAAAAATTTCAGACATTTCGAGAATGAAATGTCATCCGTATAAATGAGAGATATGGTGCAATATCTCTCAATATTGGAGCAATCAAGTTTTTTTCGAAAGTCATGAAATTCGATTTCTATTTGTTTGGGATCATTGAACAAATTTCGTTTGTTGAATTTAAATAACGTCTCCATTTCACCAATAACTAGAAATGTTTTTTCCATTTTTGTGCATTTTTATAAAATTTTATAAAAATCGATTCGTAAATTTATCACAACGAATTGAGACGTATGATAGGAAATGTGTTTCCGCAATATACAAGTTCTATACATCTGCCTAAAGTTTTTGGATTTAAAGTTAATTCCTTTAAAACATCGAGAGCTCGATGAAAAGTTTCGATGTTTGAATAGATAACTCGAATCTTGCAATCATGCGGAATATCCCCTATTTCTAGCCATTCGGAACCTTTTATTCGGAAACGTAAAATTTCATCTTGTTTTATAGTTCGAAACATGGATGTATCGTAAGTTTTTATAAGTTTTTAGGACCGATGATAATCATTTTTGGTACCATTTGCATTTTTGTGTATTTTTTATAAAATTTTATAAAAATCGATTCGTAAATTTATTCCAATATCTCAACTCCGTCGATATTTAGAAAAGATTTTATTTCTGGCATTCGATAAGACATCGGTCCATTTGAACCTATCTGGGAAAGTTTCGACATTTGCATTTCCAACCTACGAGTTCTCAGAATATAACACTGAATACTGAAATTTTCTGTTGAACAAACACAACGAACATGAATTTCTCCTCTTTTTGCAAAGAACGGAAAATTTCGATGAATCCAACCTACAACATACCTCGAAATATATTCAGAAACTGTAACGGAAATTCCAAATTTCATTACTGGTACCGAAGGGTAAAGAGGAAAAGTTTTTCGTATTTCTGAACAATTTTTATCTTCACGAGTTTCCACGTACGTTTTTAGTTTTTCTCGAAAAAGAGTTTCATTTCCGTCTGGACGTCCACATGGGAAATAGTATCGTTCAGGAAAGATATAATAGAGTCCGTCATGAACTAGAAATGGACCTCGAATTTCAGGTTTGGTGACTTGGGAATCTCTAATCGTGATAGTTTCAACATATTTTTCAGATTTGCAAGATGTCTCAATGATGGGGAAATTTGGCAGTTTCATAAATTCGTCGATAGTTTCCCATTTCGGAAAGAAAAAAGATTCGATAATTTCGTGAGTTTCCAGATTTTCGATTCGACTTTCAAGTTTGGCCAGAGAAACTCGAATCGGTGGATCGGTATGTCTCCTCAATAACTCGAAATAGATGTTCAATTTTGCAAGCACCGGAATGGTACAAACGATTTTGTCGCTTATCGAATCGTAATCGTATCGAATTTCGGAAATATTATCGATAATAATGTCCAAGCATGCAAGAGGTGTTAGCATGACTCGAGGTTTTTGACAATCGAGAAAATCGATTATAACTGTGTCGTAAAGAAAATCTTTCAGAGTTGTCGTAGAAATTCGTAGACTAATTTTTTCTTCACGAACAATGTCAGAAATTGTAAATTTTAGGTTATCCATTTTTGTGCATTTTTTATAAAATTTTATAAAAAATCGTTTTAAACTTTTCGAATTTTAGACATCTATTTTTGCGATTTAATACCAAAATCGAAAAAGGATTACCCCTCGTATCTTTCAATACGAGGGGTAATCCTTTTCGAAAGAAATTTATCTCTTCAAAAGATGTAAAAGAAGATTTTCGATATTGAGTTTATTCTTGTCATCCCTTCGAATATAAAAATCGATTAAAAGTTTATCCACCATTGCATCTAAACGGTTTCTGAGTTCAGTAGAAATTGTTGGGACGTCTTCGACATCCTTTGGAAATTTTTCAGAAATTCCATTCCTGACGTTCGATAGAAATTGTGCAAAGAGTTGTTCCTTGTCGTCTCTTTCGGAATCGCATGGTAAGTAGTGAATTTTCAATTGTTTCGTTTCAAACTTCATACACAAGTTTTGAAGATCATCTTCCTCAAACAAAAGAACCACTGTTGTATTTTTGAATAATGAGCGGAAATAATCTTCCACCGTTTCAAATAGCTTAAAAATATAAAGACAATTTTCATGAATCAGAGACAATTTCGAACGATTCTGACGAGAGGTCCAAACTTCTCCATCATAAAATCTTTCGATATAATTATTTCCGATGATAGCCACTTCTTTTCTGTCCATTTTTGAAACTTGCGGGAAAAGTTGCAAAAAAAATCAATTTGCGGAAAGATATCACAATACCAAAAAGAACGTCTCATCCAAAAAACCATTTCTGAAATGTCCACGAAACCGTCAATTATTTCCTTTTCAAAAACAGTTAATGTTGAAAATCTTCATAGAGATCGGAAAAGTATTTCGTGACTATTCTATGTGTTTCATGTCTGTTTTCGTCAGTTTTTGAGATGAATAAATCTGTCATTATTTTCTCTACCATTTCAGCGACGTATTTTACCGGAAATCTCAATTCCGCAATCTCTTCATCAACATCTCTCGGGAACTTTTGAGAAAATCCTTTTCTGACGTTTGAGAGAACAGTCTCAAAACTTGTCTGCATCTTGAGAGGTTCGTCGCAATAGGGAAGGTAATGTACCTTTAATTCGTTTTTCGGAAAGTCTGAACATAATTCTCGTAAAGTCTCAGGTTCAAATACAAGAACTACTTTTGGAAGTGTTGGATTTTCGATACTATGAAAATAAATCCTGAAGTCGTGAAATACTGTAAAAATATAAATGCAATTCTCATGAATGATGAGATATTTCGAAAAATCTCGTTTCCAAATTTCACCGGAATAAATCTTGTTCAAAAAATTTCTTCCAATAATGGTTATTTCTTTTTTTTCCATGAACTGCTCGTGCTTTTTTTCAGTGCTTGTCATATTCGAAGTTATAGGAAAAGTTCCAAAAAAAATCATTTTGATTGAGAGATACGTCCAAAACCGAAATAGGATTACCCCTCATATCTTTCGATATGAGGGGTAATCCTTTTGTTCTCTTAGAAAAAGCGTGCAAAGTTTTCGAAAAATCTTTCAGACATACTTTCCAAGGGAACTATCTCGTCCCTCGCAGACAGAAAAATTTCGCAATCAAGTTTTTCTTCGAAAGACCTACATAGAAATGTCCTTGTAACTCCATTTGAAGTGTAACTCCCATTTGGAACAATCAGAGTAATGAGATATTTCACTCCCTTTTGGGTAAATTCGTAAATATCTCCAGAATTACTCTTGTCCTTTGGAAGATACTCCCGAAATTTTTGTAACTGTTGTAAAGTTCCGATAACATTACAAACCTTGTATTCCTTGGAGATTCTTTCGAGAAATTTCTTTTTTGATTCCGTAGATAGGTTGTTATATTTTGCCATAAAATCCTCATACTTTGTCTCAACACTTGTCATATTTGATATTGTGGAAAAAGTTCCAAAAAAAATCATTTTGAATGAGAGATACGTTTGCGAATTCAAAATGATATTTATTCCTTCCATTTCCTTTCCAAACCTAAACATCGAAGAATGACCTCGATAGGTTCATCAATGTTATAACAGCTTTTTGCAGAGAAAAGAATCACATCGTTCAGCCCATAATCACCACCCAGAGAAGGGTTCCATGGTTTATCCACATTTGAAATCAGCCGAACAGTTGACGGTACCACTTCTTCACATCTCCCAAATCTTCCGAAGGTTGATAGCTCGATAAGAAAATCTCGATCCTTTGTTTCGTTTTCCGAAAAATGGAAAAAATAGTAGCCATTGTTAGTTTTTATTTCCATAAATCCTTTTGTTGTTCTCTTTTCTCCAAAAGTTCCGTGGAGATACCTCTCAATCAAACTTGACTTGCCGACTCCTTTAGAACCAATAACTCCGATCCTTATTACTCGCCTTTGCGTGTCCATTCGATATTTTTTAGATAATTGTCTAAAAAATCATTCTGTACGAGAGATACGTCAATGAAATCGAAAAAGGAAAATGTACACTTATCTCCCATAAGTGTACATTTTCCTTGTGTTGATATTTACAGTAGAATCTCGTTCATTTTCAATATTTCTGGAAGTATTTTTTTGAAAGGATTTTCAAAAGAAGCATCTTTCTTCCAACAAACGTCAACGATTCGATAATCTACGGGATCGTGTTCCTCTTCCAGTTGCAGAGTTAATACTATCACTCTCAGACGCGATAGATGTGAATAATCTTGTAAAAGAACCAGACAAGATTTCAATTCTTCATCTGTTATTTCGTCAAGAATCTTGTGTTCTTTCTCACCGTCGAAAATCCTATCTTCAACGAGACGAAGAACAAGTTCGTACTTGTCTGTCTGAATCTTGTACTCAGTCCCACTCTCATAATCTTTCAATTCGACCCTAAAATCGTCAATGATAGATTTTAGACCAACAACCGCCATTTTTATTTGCTTTGTTTCGCTTGTCATATCCGAAAGTATGGGAAAAGTTGAAAAAAAAAATCATTTTGTACGAGAGATACGTTTGCAAAATCGAAAAAGGAAAATGTACACTTATCTCCCATAAGTGTACATTTTCCTTTTTATACGTTTTCGAATTTACGCTCCATATCCTACCAGTTCATAAAAAGGTAGAGATTGGACATACCACAAAAATGTCTCTCGACAATTTGGCATGTTGAGTTCTTGTGGCGTGAAATAAACATGCAGTTTGTTTTTTACATACCTACAAAAATTTACGTAATCTTCTTCGGTATAGTTTGCACATTCCTTTCGAAAGGTATCCTTTTGCTTTTCTTCGTTTTCGTCTCGATTTCGTTTCGGCATTATGATTTTTTAAAAAAATTTTTAAAAAATCATTTTGTACGAACGTTCACATGGGAAAAGGCCGAGACATTTTCATATCTCGGCCTTTTCCCTTTTGGTTTCAATCATCAGATTCTTGATACGCTGGTGGTGCAGATGGAGCTTTTTCATCTCGAAGTTGCAATTCTTGGAGTAATTCTATCACTGTCTCTTTTAGTTCTTCTAGATCAAAGTCATAAATAGGTACAATCGCATGAGTTCGAATTTTTTGTCCGATACCATGAATTTTCCAAAACGACGCGTATAACTTTTCACACGTTTCCTTATCTAGATAAGGTTCGAGTCTTTCCAACACTTCTTGCAACTGTTCCAACTCTTCGAATAGTTGCTTTTGTTGCTGAATCAATTCGTTCTCCTTCGCAACAAGTTCCGGCGAAGCATTCTTCATATCTATAGACTGTCGAACGAAATTTAATGGTTTCGTTAGTTTCTTTCCGTTGTTATTTCCCATATTCACGGAACTATAGGAAAAGTTGCAAAAAAAATCATTTCGTATGGAAGGAATGTCGACATGGAACATGGTGTACATATCTCCCATATGTACACCATGTTCCGCGGAGGAATTACTTCATTTTTGGAAACATACGCCGAATCATGTCTAGAATCGTCTCTTCTGGATGCTTGAAGGTACAGTGTTCGTTGTAGCAATTCTCGCCAAATCGACACTCGTTGGGACTCCAGTCTTTTGCGCTGTGAGCAAAAGTGCATGCTTTTCCGTAGCCACACTTGCGACCTTCTGAGACATGCTTGCACATTACCGTCTTGCGTCTCTCTGGAACTTTTCTCTTGCCGACAGTTTCGAATCCTTCGGTATCTTCATCCTTTGCATCTACTACGACCTTTCGAGTTTCTGCGACCTTTGGAGTTTCTGCGACCTTTGGAGTTTCTACGACCTTTGGAGTTTCTGCGACCTTTGGAGTTTCTGCGACCTTGACCTCTGCAACCTTGGTCTCGACTCGCTGAACATTCCAAGTCTTTGTGGTAGGCTTGTAGTCGGTCGGAAGAGATGCTTTTGACGTTTTGGTTTCAGAAACTTTGCTTTCGGATGAAACCCTGCGAGAAACTGGTGTCGCACGAAACTTGGGAAACAACCGAGAGACGTAATTCTGAATATCCTCGTCGTGAAGAAAGCAGCAGTATGTCTTTTTGCGACAGTTGGATCCATAGTCGCAAGGAATCGGTGAAAGTTCCGCAAGAGTGTGAGCGTAGGTGCATGCATCTCCGTTAAAGCACTGGCGATTCGTACCGATAAACTTGCAGAGTTGAGTTTTGCCGGTGTGCTTTGGTTGTTCTTGTTCGGTCTTTTTGGGATTTTGCGCGAGAAATTCGTCGAGAGACTTTGTTTTGAGTGTGCGTCCAACAGTTTTCCACTCTTCCTTGGGTTTCTTGGTCTTGTCTTCGGCTGGAGAAATCTCGATTTGTGCGCGAGTGAAAACTGCCAAATTCAGAGGTTCGATATCTTCCTCGCAAGGTTCCTCTTCCTCGATTGTGGGTTGTTGAACAATAGTCTCTCGAGGAACGATTACTGCAGCTTTTTGTTCGGCGCGTTTCTTCTCGGCGCGCTTCTTTGCCTCGCTTCGTCGTTGTTTTCGTGCAGCTTCTTCCTTGGCCTTTTCTTCTGCAACCAGCCTTTTCTGTTTCTCTTGGTATGCTCGCATCTTTCGAAATTCTCGCTTTTGAAGCTTTTGTTGTTCTTCGGGAGTCAGTACCGGTTCGATCCTTTTGTTTGCGTTTCTTCTCGCCTCGGCCTCTTTTGCAAGTTCGAGTTCCTTTTGTAGTTGGTATCTCTCAAATTCCAGACGATTCTCCTCGCTAACTATCGCATACATGACCTCAATGTTCATCTCTTGGTCAATCTCGGTTTGTAACACCTTGCGACGCCGGCAAAACTTTGAGATTTCCTCCTTCATCTCTTTTTGGCGCTTTTCCTCCTTTTGCCTCTTCTCCTCACGAATCGAGTTCATGAATCGAATCAGCTCGTCGTTCATTTCCTTTTCAGTCGGCCGAATAACTGGAACCATCGGCATATCGTCAGTCGCATCAAGGAAATCTTGGATCGCGTATTTCTCTTGGATCCGTCTCATCGCACGTAGATCTCGGCACTCACTACATGCGCAGTCTTCGTCATGTTCCTCCGTAATGGGAACAGGTTCTTCGTCTTTCTCTTCGGAAAGCTCATAATCTTCGCAACCTTCACAGTCGCTATAGTTTTGGGGGTCATCTTCCCCGTCATCATAATCATAATCCATATTCTTTGGCATAATCTTGATCCCGAAACTATAGGAAAAGTTGTAAAAAAAATCATTTCGTATGGAAAATGACACAAAAATGGGTTGGGATGTATATCTCGAAATGGCTGAAACTAACAGACATGTCTGTTAAAGGAACAGATAGGTCTGTTAAAGGAACAGACAGGTCTGTTAAAGGAACAGACAGGTCTGTTAAAGGAATAGACGTGTTCAGACATCTCTACATGCTCTCTGGACCGGATGGGAGGGATAGTACAGGGTTGGCAATCCATCTGACATACCTCTCCACATGCTCTCTGGACCGGACGGGAGGGGTTCTAGACAGGTCTGTCAACAAACAGACATCTCCACATGCTCTCTGGACCGGACGGGAGGGGTTCTAGACAGACATCTCTACATGCTCTCTGGACCGGACGGGAGGGGTTCTAGACAGGTCTGTCAACAAACAGACCTCTCCACATGCTCTCTGGACCGGATGGGAGGGGGTTCTAGACAGGTCTGTCAACAAACAGACATCTCCACATGCTCTCTGGACCGGACATGACGAATCTCTTAGAACTTGAGTTTTCCCGTTCAATGGACACCCGAAAACACTCAGAGGGACATTCCAAGCATGTCCCACTGAGATTCATTCATGTACACTAACAGCATTTTTCATCCAAAATGATTTTTTTTCCAACTTTTCCAATAGTTTCGTGAATAAGATGACTACTAAGGAACAGAAACAGGAAAAAATCAACTATCTCGCGACTCAAATCGCAGACACTATTCGCGCTTCTATTGCCGAGACGAAAAAGTTTAACAAGGATAAAGTCATTCCTCTCATTCGGGAGATTCTTTCCGCAAAGACACCAAAGGATCCCAACGCACCCAAGCGAGCACCATCTGGATACCAACTTTTCAGCGCTGAGGTTCGTAATGAGTTGGCTGGAAAGGCAGATCTGAGACTTATCGACGACGATCAACAATCGGAGCTCGCCGACATGAAAGGCAAGGAACGTCTATCCGCTATCGCAGCACTTTGGAGGGAAGCGAGCAAGGAAATACGAGCCGAGTTTGAGGCTCTCTCCGATATCGAAAAGGAAAAGTACAAAAAGGAACTTGAGGGATACAAGCGCCCTTCTCTGGAATCTCTGGCACGAACGAGTACCGAAAAGAAGCCTCGAGGACGCAAGACAAAGGAACCTGGCGAACCTTCGGCTCCTCATACCGCAGATTGGTTTTACGTCCAGTCCGTCAAGGACGAAATCAAGGCAAACTACAAAGGAGATGGCAAGCCAACCGCGACAACTATCGATCGCATCGCAAAGGGTCAATGGGAGATGCTCAAGTCTGAAGAAAAGAAACCGTTCAAGGAACAAGCGGCCAAGGCGCAAGAAGAGTACAAGGCAGCGATGAAGGTGTTTGAGGAGGCAAAGAAAAAGAGACTCCAAGAATCTGAAGACGAAGCGAGTGGCGAGGAGGAGAGTGAAAGCGAAGACGAGGACGAAAAGAAAAAGCCCGCAAAGGCCGCGAAACCCAGCAAGGCTGCAACGAAAAAGCCTGCCAGTCGCCGAACATCCAAGGAATCTTCCAAAAAGTCCCCGCAAGTTTCTGAGGATGAATCCAGTTCATCTTCAGATTCAGAAGATGAAAAGCCAGCAAAGAAAGCGAGCAAGAAAAAGACAAAGTCTGACGCCTCCGAGTAAGTAGAGTACCATGGGAAAAACCTCCTTGTAAGAAATTACAAGGAGGTTTTTCCTTTTCGAATTTTTGGTTGTATTTCTCAGTTAAAATGATTTTTTTTAAAATTATTTTCAAGTACGAAATGAGCGAAAAGGTCGAGAGAGATGAAAAGGTTGAACAAAAGGTTAAAAAAATTAAAAATGTTCTTATTATTGGAACAAATCCAGATATCGAAAAGGCAAAGGAACTCTTGATAAATTATGGAACGAAAGCGTTAGTTCCAAGGTCTGATGGGAAATTGTCCGAATGTGATTTTTTAACGATTAATATTTGTCACGAAAATGGTGATATTATCGAAGCCATGAGCGACGATGGTACTCTCACAGAAAACGAGAGGTTTGAAACTCCAGTAGTTTTTATTTACAGCGATCTTCTCACAAAACTTCGAGCTCTGTTTTTCGATCGACTTTATCTGACAGATTGGCCACATGGAATGAAATATCAAAAACATGCGATGGCGGATGTTAATTCGGAAAAAGATTTGCTGGATGGAATCAAAAGTGTTATTGAATAGAAAACCCAAAGACTCGGAAAAATTCGAATTTTTTGATTTCAACCATCCATGAATCAAAATGATTTTTTTTAAAATTATTTTTAAACTACGAAATGGTACGCGAGATTAAAGTTCTTGGAACAAAAAGTTCGATTTCTGAACTAAACAAGATTTTAAACAAAAAGGTTTGGAAAGCAAAAGGTGTGAAATACTCTAAAAAGTTAAAGGTTGATGACGTTGATTTTGCAATATTTAATTCTTCAAGTGCTGAATCTTTTTTGTTTGTCATGGGATTGAAACAGATGAAACTAAATGTTCCTGTCTTTTATCTGACAACTACGGAAAAAATTCATGATTCGAAAGATATCACTGAACTAACAAAGAAAAATGCGACAAACGTTTTATCTCTATTTCTTGGAGAATCTGATAAAGATTCATCGGACGACTCTGACGACTCTGATGATTCTGAAGATTCGGATGATTCGGATACTTCAGATACCGAGGGAAAATAATCAAAGAAATTGGAAATCCCGTGTATCAAAAGGTACACGGGATTTTCCCATTCGAATCAAATTTAACAAAATGATTTTTTTAAAAAATTTTAAAAAACTTCAAATGACTGAAAAACCTATTTCTTATCGTACTAGGCCATGCCACATGGTCAAAAAAAATATTGATGGAACTTTTCGCAACTCTTGTTTTCGAAGAGACTGTGCTTTTGCACATTCTTGGAAGGAACTGAGACCAATTATGTGCAGTTTTGACAAAAAGTGCAAGAACCGAAACTGCTACTATTTTCACACTGGAGATAATCTCAAGGAAAGTTTGGAAGACGAATACGAACTTCCTGACGAAACTCTGCCAGTTGTAAAAATAACCAAACAGGAAACTGACGCCCTTTCAGATTTGGGATACAAATACACAAAATACTGTGTACGAATGGGTGCATGCAAGAACAAGGAATGTACATTCGCACATACAAAGGAGCAACTTCGTATTCTTTCCTGCCGCAACTTTGAAAATTGTCGAAACTCCGAATGCACTTTTTTGCATGCCGGTGAGGACGAAAAGGAAAAGCGTGAGAAAATTCCAATACCAGTTCCAAAGCCGGCAGAAAAGGAAATGATCGAGTTCGAACTCTCTTGGTCAGACTTTTTTGATTCCATGGCGCTTTTTCAAGAACTTCAAGCTTCTGGTCAAGAGTGTCGAATTACTATTGGTCGAAAAGAGCCAAAAACTTCCCCTTTGGAACCTATAACTGAATCTTTCGAAAAAAAATCCTCTCAAAAGGCTGGGGATGAGGATGAAGATTCTGGGGATGATAACGACTCTGAAAAAGAATCAAGGGTTCGTCTGTAAGAAACTATAGGGAAAGGGCTTGTATCGAAAGGTACAAGCCCTTTCCCTCATGTATGAATTTCCCCAAAATCATTTTACATGAAATGATTTTTAAAAATTATTTTCCTCTCCAATAAATGGGTCGCGGTAGAAGTCGAACAAGAAAAGAAATTATCGCATCTCGGGAGGAAAAGAAACAACCAATGTTTCCTGTTAGAGAATTTAAAATGCCAAATTCAGGATTTTTTTATTCACAAGAATTTAAGAGAAACATTATCACCGGAATGGAAAGGTATTCCTTAATGGACCTTTTTCTAGATAACCAAGACAAAGATTGGGACATGATGGATCTATCAAAAAATCCAAACATAACAATGGAAATGATGAGAGACCACCCAGAAATCAAATGGAACTTTATAGGAATACTCGGAAATCCAAACTTTATTCCAGAAATGTACAGGACGAACCCAAGAGTGAGTGATAAATACCTCAATGGACAGGGGTTCGATCCAGAACAGGACTTGCCGGAAGATTACGATGAAGGAATATGTCTGGTTTATTACATGATGAATCCAGAGGCATCCCCAGAACTTGTGTTGAAAGTCCTGAAAGAGAATGGAATGACTTTTAAAGATATGGAAGAACGACACGAAGGGTCAGTGATACGTTTCTTGGAAGTCAACAGATATTTAACTCTCAATTTCGTGGATGTAATGGTTAAAGGTACAAGTAAAGAAGTCAAACAAGATTGGTATGAGAGATATCTCTGGTGTCGAAACTGTACCTTTTCGGAGGCAAAGAAAATTGTAGAAAGAAAAAGACCAGGGTTGAGGGTAATGGATAGATTCTGTTGGATTGCAAATATTACTAAAAAAGACGTTCTTGAAAACCTCGATTTTCCTTGGATTTATGAAAGGGGGTTAGAATGGAATAGAAATTTCACATATAAGGATCTCTCGGAAATTTCGCAAGTATTGGGTGAGGGTGATATAAACGAATCTGGAAACGCTATTCTGATATGTAATCCAAATGTATCTCTAGATTGGTTGAAAGCAAACGGTCATGATTTGGTAGAACTTGAAGAAGATCCATACTTTTCCGATAACATTCATGGTGGGAATGATGATACAAATTTTTCGAGATCCATGGCGCGTCTTTCAGATGTATATAAATATCCAGAATTATTTGTTTCGGATGGGAAACTGGATGTTCAGGATATTCCTCGTATCCCTTGGGAGTGGTTTAGGGATAATATTGATTCTTTGGTAATCATGCCTTCCGAAAATATCGGTAGTTACGAAGATTTTATCTTTCGGGAGTTAATGGAATCCGTGGAAGCCAACAGAATTCTAGATCGTCTCGGTAGTCTTCCAAAAGAAGTTCAAGATATCATACCAAGGATGTTATCGGACAAATACAGAAGTGAATATTCTGTATATAGACAGAGGTCGAGAAGTCGATAAGTATTTTCCTTTTTGATTTTTTTAAGAAATATTTCAAAATCTTGAAATGACGCATACTATTTTGAAAAGTGAAATAATGACAAGGGAAGAAACGTCTCGTACCTTTTCCACATGTATCATTTTTTTTGATAAAGCATGGAAAGACATGTGGAAAAGTGGGCATTGCGACAAAATATATTCCGACCAGTACCATCTATTGTTAAAAAAGTGGAAAGAAATTTTGCCATTGGGTACATCAAAAACAGTGGAAGATGTTAGAATGTTTATATATCAAGAAACCTTTGTTAGTCCAGAAGAAAAAATAATTCACCAAATAACCAATCTAAAAATTTCGTAAATTTTTCGAAATGATTTTTTTAAGAAATTTTTTAAAAAAATTCATGATTATTTATCTCAGCTCAAACTATATTGGAAAGTCTATTACTTTCCCATTTCCGGTAAACGTAAATTTTTCATGGAAACCTTCCGACAGAGATACTCGTTTTTCAGTAAAGCTTGAGACATACTCAGAAATTTGCATGGAAAGAACTAGCAGAGTTTTTGAACAGAATGGGTTTATCTGTTCAAGTGTATTTAATATAAAAACTGCAAATTGTTGTTTATATATCAAAATATATACATCTCCCATAAATTCCGACCATGAGATAGACCTATTAAAGAACCGTCTCGCATGTCTGGAAGTGTAATCAAATTTCCAAAATGATTTTTTGAAGAATTTTTAAAAAATCGGAAAATGGAAGAATGCTGTATTTGTAAGGATGAGATGTTATCCACACAGAATATTGAGACAACTAAATGTAATCATAAATTTCACAACGCATGTTTGGAAATTTGGAAAAATAGAGTAGCCTCATGTCCCCTGTGTAGAACTGAATTAGAAGTAAAGGAAATGTCAGATGATGTGATATTGCCTTCTGATGTGACAAGTGGGATGAACTGGATTTTTTTGAGACGACAATTTGACTTGAGGAATGACGAAAGATATATCATTGAAAGATATCCGATTGTTCGATGGAATTGGCGTGCTTTTTTGTAATCAAATTTCCAAAATGATTTTTTGAAGAAATTTTTAAAAAAATAAATGACAGAGCTAAAAATCTCCAGTTATTACAAACCTCAGTTTAATGAGTCTTTTCAGGAATTAATCGAAAAAGTTGTTTCCCCTTGTAAATATTCCCCGGAACTAACTGAAAATTATTCAGAATATATTCCAGCATTTACTTTTCAGGAAATAACCGAAACTCAAAATTACCAGCGATATGAACTTATTGGGGATTCTCAGATAAGTTCTTTTATGACTCTCTATTTTTATGAAAGATTTCCACAGTTGCAAGGTCTGAAAAATGTTCCAGAGTCTGAAGGTGTCAAAGTTATCACCCGTCTAAACATAAAATATGGGTCAAAAAAATACCTCTCAGAAATTGCTGAAAAACTTGGATTTTTTGAGTTTATTTACGCAACATGTGAATCCAGAAAAACTCTTCGAGAAAGTTTGTTAGAAGATTGTTTTGAAGCTTTCATCGGATGTACTTTTACATTACTCTCGAAAACTCACGGAATTGGAAAAGCTTACGACTCGGTGTACAAAATTCTGAAAAATATCTATGATGGAATAGATATTGATATTTCCCACGAGAGTTTATACGATGCAAAAACTCGGCTCAAGGAACTACAAGACATGTTGAAAGAAACTCTAAAAATAACTACTCATGATGTTAAAAACGAGGAAACCAGTATGAACACATGTACCATACGAAACCATGGCATTCCAATCGCAGTTGCAACTGATAGAATAAAGACTGAAGCGCAACAGAAAGCATCAGAAATGGCTATACGAGTTCTGAAAGGCAAGGGACATGTCAAGCATTCCCCAAAAATCTATCACATTTTTAAAACTGGAATTGCACCTGATAAAACTTCTGAAACTGACGTAGACGCGCTGTTAAAAGATGGAAATATAAATTCTCTGTTTGTATCTAAAAACGGTGGGTTATATTTACAATACAAAACGACAGCTCTCATACACTATATTCGAAGAGGTGATGTCTCTGGGGTTAAAATATGTCTGAAAAAAGGTGCAGATGTAAATGTTCCAGATTCCAAAGGGTTGTATTCGACAGATTATCTTGACATGTGTTTTGATGAAAAGTTTCGAAAAAGAATAATGAAAAGAATACTTAAAATTAACCCAAATCCTAACAGAAACATTCCAAAAACAAAAGAATCTGAGTGATTCCTCGTGTGGGACAAAGTATCTGACAGTTCTGGAATTAATTTCCAATACTTGTCCCTTATCGGAAACAGAGAATGTGAATCATGACCATAAATATAATTTGAAAAACTTTTATTCGTTTTTGTGTTATTTTTTATCCAATCAAAAAATATTGGATAATTCTTACAGTCTGGGGAATTCATTGTTCCACATTCCTGAGATACACATGCTAATATATCGGTTCTCTTTTTTTCCATGCATTCTGGGTTGGAAAACGGAAATATCTCACAACCATTTTTCTGTATACATTCCCGAGTTTTGTTAATACCCTCGCTTGGAATAGAGAAACAAGAGTTCTGATAGTCATTTAAAATTTCGTCACATGAATAGAGATTTTGAATATAACTTTTTCGGTTATTTTTTTTATAACCGGCATCCAAAAATTTATTTTTGTTATATTCGTAACAGAATTCCACAGACGGTCTTGCGGTGTCTAAACAACAATCTATGAGGTCTTTACTATTTTCGTTTTTTTCACACATTTATTCAAAATGATTTTTTATGATTTTTTTTGACACTTGGAAGAAATGACTGAAAAAAAGGATTCGAATGAATGTGTAATATGCTTTATGGAGATAAAGAAACCTATAAAAACTGGTGTGTGTTTGCACGAGTTTCATGAGGTATGTCTGAAAGAATGGAAGAAACGTAATAATTCTTGTCCGCTCTGTAGAAAAAATTTTGTGGTTGAACATCCAAAAAAACGTGGTGATATGTTCGATTTTATTAGGAATGCACTTTCTCAGACAAGTCCCCAAGTCGAAATACCTCCTCCAGTGATATTTGATTGGTGCAAATACATCCGAAAACCTGTAGACAGTTATGAAAAAGATAAATAATATCTACAGGTTTTTCAAAATGATTTTCTAAAAAATTTTAGAAAAAAATTTAAATGGAGTGTGTGATATGTTTCGAAAATATGACTGGCGAGTTTTTACAGAAATGTGGACATCGATTCCATGCAGATTGTATAAAAACTCTAACAAAATGCCCTCTTTGTAGACGAGAGTTGAAAGCGATAGAAAACCATTTGGTGGGAATTTCTGAGATACAACTCATGAAGAGGCAAGATCCGAATATAACTTCTGAACAGGAATACAAACTATCCTTTTCATTGGGGAATATTATAGGACCTCTGGTTAGAATAGAAATGAAAAAGAAACCTGAATTTAAACCAACTATTTCCTATGAAGAATATGAGGAAAAATTTGAGGAAAAGATATCTCGAACATGGCATTCTAGAAAAATATTCTCTTATATACGTGAGAGACAATTGCGAGCAGACTCTTATAATCGTCTTCTCGAAGAAAGGGAAAAAATAGATTACCTGTTAGGCTGTGAAAAATAATTTGCGATATTTTCCACATTTGCAGGTTCTCTCACGTTTTCAAACGGTCCTTCATAGAGATAAAATTTTCTTGATGGATTTAACAGAGCGCTCACTCTTGAAAAATTTGAGTTCCATCCCATGTACACATTTTCACACTGAGATAACGTTAGTAAATCTAACAATGCGAGAGAATAATTTTTTTCACTTGCGGTATGAACTATTTCGCCGTCATTTTTTTCCATTTCCAACATTTTACTTGCAATATCAAAAATTAATGGGTTATCCCCGCAAATAAACACAGGACCGTCCAATTTTCCAATTCTGTCCAAAACTTTCTCAATGTAGTTTCTCTCACTTTCGGTTCCTTTTGGGTTATCTACCGTACGTATATGAATACCATTTGCGTATTTTTTGGAGAGTGTTTTTGACACATCATTGCCATTTATTTTTATTTTAAATATTTCTGTAAATAATTTTGAAAAAGCTTGTCCCATTTTTTCTAGATAGTTTTTCACATTCATGTACTGGAACAGATTTTGGTTTGACCACATGAACACGCAGTTTCCCCACATGTCATATATTTTGTCCGACATTTTCCGTTGCTGTTCATGGTTGTTATCCAAAAAGTAGTTAGTTATTGTTATATTGCCAGTGTACGTGTATTCAGGATTTAACTCCAAATTTGGGGAAGAAAACAGTTCATCTATTTGAACCAAAAAAGTTCGGTTTAATTCAGTTGCTATACAGAGACTTGTGGTTAAACCTAATAATCTATCTCCCAAACCACCAGCACAAAAAGGCGTGTACCATATCAGATATTTTTTTTCCATTTATGAAAAAAAAAATTATCTTTAATATAATGGAGTAAAATTCCAATTAAGTTTTCCAAATAATTTTGAACAGATATCGTCATGAAACGACTTTCTCTCCATAGTTTTTAACATGCCAAAATCTTCCCGTTTACAGGGATGTTTATATTTGAGTAATAACTGATAGAGAACATACTGAGTAGATATAAAACTTACTCTTGAGGATTTTCCCTTGAAATATTTCTCATATGTATCGACCAGTGTACCAAAGTCTTGAATCAGTTTTTCTTCCAAGTGAGAAATATCATCTGGTTTTTTTCCAGTTATTTTATAGTGAATAAGATTTACGTTTTCATAGTGCTTTGTATAGTTTAATTCCTTGAGAAACATGTGAATATGGTCTTTACTTACCTTTGAATAGTCGTCATTTTGAACCAGATGGTGTCTTTTCAAAATGGTTCGTAAATCCTCATAAACCTTGTCATCTATATAACAATTCTGTTTGCCCTGATATTGGTTAATAAAGTCTCGAAAGTGGTTCTTTTTATCATATGAGTATTTAACAGAGATACCTGAACTTACTCTCTCATTTTCTTTCGACGGATTATATTCCACTCTTTCCTGTTGAGACCCACAATTGCAACAGATATATGAGTTATCTTCCAATACGAAATCTCGGTCATTTTCACAATTATTACAAACCATTCGAAATCGTAGTTTATTTTTTTGACATTTTTCTGAAAGTTCAGTCAAGAAAATAAACTCATATTTTTTAACTATTTTTCGATATGTGGAAATAACGCGATCGATTTCTCCAGTATTCATTAGCTGTTTCTTTCCAAAAAAACTTGCCTTGACTGGTACTTTTAACAAGTCTCGGTATTTTGTTATCAAATCAGCAGTTTCAGATATATAAAAACTCTCTTCAGATAAATTAATCAGACTTTTCTGTGTATTCGTTTCATTTTTTATAGTTTCCTGTAAATCCATATACAACCTTGAGTATTTGGGTACATTATTTAACTGTTCTTGAAGGCTTTCAATTTTTTCTGTTATGTCTGTGAGTTTTTTGTTATTTTGGGATAAATATGAACGAATTTTTTTATCAATTGTTAAAATATCTAAATTATTCATTTATTTAGATTATATATTATAGTATTTAAATTCATTAAATATTTCTGAATCTCGTAGGAAAGGTGGCAGAGAAATATTTAGCATTTTTGCCCAATGAATTATTTCCGTTGCATATTCAATATTATTTTCACACAAAGCTTTTATATCCCAATCGTCGTAGGGATATTTAAACACAAATTCTAAGGGAAGTTGAGGATTTTTCGATACGACATGCCAATCCCAACCAAACCCCGAGGCCTTTTCAATAAATTTGAATGGTACAGAAAAGTTTATTGAGAGAATATTATAGTTCCAGTATGGCATAAATTCCAGTAAAATTTCGTATGTCAGGTCTCTACGGGTTGAAAGGTAATCCCAAGAACATGATAGGTCTTTTCTCAGAAATTTCAACGGAAAGGAAGGATTAACTGTCAATTCCTTCATGTTCCAGTTTTTGTCAGGAAATTTTTTCAAAAAATCCATCGTAAAATGGGAATGTCTGTGAAAGTTCCAGAAATCCCAATCTTTATTTGGAAATCTTTCTACCATATTCAGGGATAAACAGGGATGTTTAGAGAGACATGTATAATTCCACGGTTTGTTCGGATACTTTTCAACGATTCTTAAATCCAAATTTGGGTCAAGAGACATTTCTGTGAAATACCAGATATCACTTGTTTGATTCATGTGAGCTGATAAAAAGTCTAGAGATGGAAGAGTTGATGCATACCCAGTTTTTTCGTATAATTTTAATAATTTTAAACGAGATTTATTTCTATTTACAAACAGTTTTTTGTAATAACTTGAATAACATAATTCCATTTGGAAAAAGGAAATTTTTTTCAAAACATCATTTTGAAAAAATTTAAAACCATTTTATCACAGGTTTGGTTGGAAATATATACCCGTATTTGCTATTTCTTCCAAGCCTGCTGGTAAATACTGAGAATCTTCTTCGTCATAATCTGGGTCTTCGTCATAATCTGGGTTTGTTTCAATAACATACGAAAATCTATTAAATATTTCAGGTATAAATTCTGGATGAATTTGACAGAGCGAATAGAGATTCCAATCTTTATCGGCATTTTTAAACACAAAATTCATTGTTATATTTGGGTTAATAGAAAGTCTCCAAAAATCCCAATCTTTATCAAGCGTTTTCTCTATAAATATTAACGGTATTGTTGGATTCTCAGATAAATAGTAATATTTCCATCGATTCAAAAATTTAATCAATATTTGCAAAGGAATATTCAAACGAGTTGATAACTTTTCCCAATTGTAAGATTTTGCATGCTTTTTATTTAAAAACTCTAGAGGAAAGTTCGGTAGTGATGTTAATTGATAAAAATCCCATTTTCTTTCGGAAAATTTTTGAAAGAACGTCCAGTTAAAATTAACATTGTCATTAAAATGTTGAAAGCACCATTTCTTTTCCGGAAATTTTTCCACAATAGCTAAATCTAACATGGGGTCAAACGACAATTTTTCGAAATCCCAGTTTTCATGAATATGTTTTATCAGAAAATTTGAAGGAATTGGAGGATATGCGAAACATTCAGTTTTCCATTTAGATTTACTGAAAAAAGTGTACAATAATTTGTTCGGTTTCGTAAACAGTTTTTTGTAATATGATGATATATACTCGTACATTTGAAAGTATTGCGTTAGTTTTTTAAAAATCATTTCGAATTTCACAGGGAGGTGAAAGAGGTTCGAATTTCACAGGGAGGTGAAAGCGGTTCGAATTTCACAGGGAGGTTAAATCTTGATGGGAAATTTTTTGAAGTCTTTCCTGATCCAAAAATTTGAAACCTTTTTTTTCATTAAAAAATTCGATTAATTCATTCATATAGGCTGGATGGATAAAACAGATATAATACAAATTCCAGTCATATGTCCAATGTCGCATTACAAATTCTGGGGATATATTTCTATTGGAAACTGAAAGGCCACGAAAATCCCAAGAACATTTTATAGTTTTTTCAATAAAAATTAGAGGTATAAATTCATTTCTAGATAACTTGCAATAGTTCCATCTATTCGAAAGTTTAACTAGTATTGGCAATGGAATATTCCTCTTTTCCTGAATACATTCAGGAAAAGCCACGTTTGAAGGAATATATTCCAATAATTCTAACGGAAAATCTATTCTTTTCAATATATTTTTAAAACTCCAATTTCGTTCTATAAATTTACGAAAAAAATTCCAATTGAAATTCACATTGTCACAAAAAAACCCAAAATCCCAGTTCTTTTCTGGATATTTCTCAACAATTGTCAAATCTAAATAGGGTTCTCTGGATAATTTCCAAAAATTCCAATCCTGATGAATATGGTCCAAAAGGAAATTAGAAGGAATGATGGGATAGTATTCAGAATACCAGTTTTTTTTCAGAAAGTTATACAACCTTTTTTCTCGATTAATGAATAACATCTTGTAATAAATCGAATAACAATTTTCTGTAGTATTTTCCATACACATCTATAGAAAAAATAAAAAAAATCAATTTGAGATACTTGCTTTTGACTAAAGATTAAGAGAATTTTACAGGGAATGATAGGGTTTTACAGGGAATGATAGGGTTTTACAGGGTTTTATAGGGTTTTACAGGGAATGATAGGATTTTACAGGATTTTACAGGGAATGATAGGGTTTTACATGGAATGATAGGGTTTGACATGGAATGATAGGGTTTGACAGGGAATGATAGGGTTTTACAGGGAATTATAAGAAATGACAGAGTTTTACAAGGAATGACAGGGAATAACAGGGAATAACAGGGAATAACAGGAATTTATAGGGAATGACAGAAATTTATAGGGAATAACAGGAATTTATAGGGAATGACAGAAATTTATAGGGAATGATAGGAATTTATAGGGAATGACAGAAATTTATAGGGAATGATAGGAATTTATAGGGAATGACAGAAATTTATAGGGAATGATAGGAATTTATAGGGAATGATAGAAATTTATAGGGAATAACAGGGAATGACAGGGTTTTATAGGAATTTACAGGGAATGACAGAAATTTTAAAAATTTTTTATTTTTCTTTCCAGAAATCAAATAACTATAACATCCACAGACAATTACATAAAAAGATTTTCCGTAAAAAAATTTTTTTACGGAAATTTAAAAATCGAAAATGAAATTTAAAAATTTTTCGAAAAAATTTTTTGAAAGAATTTGAAATTTTTTTAAAACGAAAATTCGAAAATTTTCGAATTTTCGTTTTACTGTTATTGAAAAAGGGGATTAAAAAGATGTACGTACAATACCAATTATTTTTTAGAGAATATCTGAAAGTTCTCGTAAATGTTCGACATGATTTACACAAATAATTCTTTTGTTCCAAGAAAGGTGGCGATGTGTAAGAATGAACTCAGGTGTTAAATTTAGATTGTATGATAAACCATGTTTTATTTCCCAACCAGGTCGATGAAAATTTCTCTCTATAAATTCTAAAGGAATTGTTGGGTTATGCGATAGAGATTTATAGTTCCATTCATTTTCATACTTTATCAATATTTTCAACGAAAGGTCAAGTTTTTGACAGAGATATCCAAAAATATCACATCTATCCCTGACAATATCTATAAACTCTAATGGAAAGTCAGGCTTTTGTACAATTTCCTCAAATTTCCAATTTCGGTTGGAAAATTTTCGAAAAAATTCCCAATTAAAATTCAAGTTTTCATGAAAACATCGAAAATCCCAATCCTTTTCGGGATGTTTTTCCACTATCGTTAAATCAAAATAACGATTTTGACTTATTGTCCAAAAATTCCAATTCTTGAATATATATTTTAATAAAAACTCTGAAGGAATTTCTGGATAGTGTTCATGGTTCCAACCGAATCGAGAAAAATATTCATAGAGACCTGAAAATCGTTGTTTTTTATTTACAAACAAACGTTTATAATATGATGATATATATTCAGACATTTGAAACAATTGTTAATCTCTATTAAAAAATCATTTCGAAATTCACTTGACTCCCTAATCTACGAGGTTTGACAGAGGAATTTATGAATAATTGGTATTCGCAGGGAATGTCATAGTTTTACAGGAAATGACAGAAATTCACATGGTCTACAGAAATTCACATGGTCTACAGAAATTCACATGGTCTACAGAAATTCACATGGTCTACAGAAATTCACATGGTCTACAGAAATTCAC
>JACCDJ010104249.1_pt1 | contig 71941 bp, 68 predicted proteins | sample 7444481 | NCBI WGS metagenome assembly JACCDJ01 (sample SAMN15323435, study PRJNA562643) | freshwater metagenome | isolation source: river surface water | place: USA:Blue River Watershed | collected 2017-08-15
AGCGATACAACAATTATTGCATCTCCTTATAATGTTGATGAACAAAGACAAATTGAGCGTCAGTATAAAAAACAAAAGTTGGATACACAAAACGAAGAATATGCAAGAAATCAACTTCTACCAGACACTGTATCTGCAACAGTTATACTTGATAGAAAAACAGAAAAACCATTTTACATAAAAAATTCTGAAGGAGTACTTGAACTTGCTACATCTTCTAATATTCATAGTAGTAATAGTAGTTTTTACAATGAAGATGGAGAACAAATTAACCCAACACTTTTAAACTTTACTTATGAACGTGGTGGGAAATTACGAAGAAAAACACGACGTCAACGTAAAAAATCTAGAAAGTCTATGAGAAAAAATAAAAAGTCAAAAAAATCCAAAAAATCAAAAAAATAAAAATAATAATATTTAAAGAAAGTATATAAAATTTTAATTATTTAATTATACAAAATGAATTTTTGTATAGTTGCACTACTAGGCTCTTTGTTTACTTTTACAGACAGTTATATTTTTGTTAAAAATACCAATGGTAAGTACCCCATCTCTCGCCCACACTATGACAACAGTATAAAAAGACTGGAAAATGCAAATCAACCTTTTCAACCTAACAATAGTAACAATCAAACTACATTTATCAAAAAAAAACATCCTATATCCAGAAGTTATCACGAAGACTATGTTAAACGTTTGAATTCAAAAAATCAAACTGTTCAAGACTACGGTATATTAGGTGAAGATGACGACTATTTTCAAAATCTTGAGGAACTTGAACGTATTATTTCTTCCAACTACACCAAAAACGAAAACCCAAATAATAGTAGACGCGGAGGCATTCGTATTATTATTAACAAGGATATGATTGGGCAATTTTCTAATATGTTTAGTAATGATGACGAAGATATGAACAATGATGATGATAACTATGGACGTGGAATGAACTCAAAGAATAGAGATAAAAAATCCGAGAACTTTGAAGTAATCACTAAATTTCCTACTACTTTCAAAGATATTGGTGGGTTTGATAAAGTAAAGTCTGAATTATCTCAGTGTATTGACTTTTTATCCAACTATACAAAGTATTTAAACTATAATGTCAGAGTTCCCAAAGGACTTATTTTGGAAGGACCTCCTGGAAATGGTAAAACTCTACTTGCAAAAGGACTTGCTGGGGAAGCCAAAGTAGGTTTTATTGCCGTTTCTGGTTCGGAATTTCAAGAAAAATATGTCGGTGTAGGTTCTTCTAGAGTGAGAGAACTGTTTGCCCTTGCCAAAAAAAATATTCCTTGTATCATTTTTATTGATGAAATTGATGCACTTGGTAGAAAACGTTCTGGTGACGGTGAAACATCTTCAAGTGAAAGAGACAATACTTTGAACGAGTTACTCGTTTCTTTGGACGGATTTAAAAATAATACTGGTATTTTTCTCATTTGCGCAACTAACCGCGCCGACTTGTTAGACCCAGCTCTAACTAGACCCGGAAGAATAGATAAACGCATTTTTATTGGACTTCCAGACGCTTCAACGAGAGAAGCGATTATTCAAATTCATACTAGGGGAAAACCATATGATAGCACAATTAACATTAAAGACTTGGTTGACATCACATTAGGACTAAGTGGAGCACAAATTGAAAATTTATTAAATGAGGCAATGTTGAATGCTCTTAGATATAACCGTGAAATAATGTCTAGCACAGACATTGATACTATTATGAATAAAATGATGGCTGGTTGGCAACCAAATGATCATCAATTTACATCTGATATTATTGATCATATAGCAATCCACGAGATGGGTCACGCAGTGGTAGGTATGTTGGCTAAACATCATTCAAAAATGACCAAAGTTATTATTAATTTGTCATCTCCAAAAAGTCCCGCTTACACCGTGTTTGAGGGTTCTACATCAAGTATTTATACGAGAGAAGCGTTATTTGAACATTTGGCAATATTATTGGCTGGTAGAATTGCAGAAGAAGTATTTTACGACGTGTCTGTAACAACTGGCGCAATTAATGACTTTGAGGAAGCATTCAAACTTGCAGAAAAAATGATTGTTTATTATGGTATGGGTAAAAAAATTATATACCCTAGTTTGAGTGAAACATATAAAGAAAAAATAGATAACGAAGTTTTTAATTTGATTAATGACGCGTATGCATATTCTGAATTTATTATCAAAAATTCTAAGGATTTAATATATGACGCTGCTGAAATATTGAAAAAAGAAAAAATATTAACTTATGAAACTTTAGTAGTACTCATTGATGCAAAGTATAAACATATTTTTGACTTGAAATATAACCAATAATTACCGAAAAAATAACTTAAATGAGTAATAATATAAATTTTATTTTATAATAAAATTTATAAAAATGAACATTTTAGTTTATGGAACAAATGGATGGATCGGTAATCAATTTATTGATATTTTAAAAACAACTGAGCATTCATATTTTTGTGGTAAAGCTAGAGTAGATAATGAAAGTGACTTACAAAAAGAAATAAATGAGGTCAAACCAACTCATGTAGTCTCTTTTATTGGAAGAACCCATGGTAAAATTGGGGACAAAGTTTATACTACCATTGACTATTTAGAAGAAGAGGGTAAATTAATTGAAAATGTACGAGATAACTTATTTTCACCATTGTTACTTGCTGAAATATGCAGACAAAATATGATTCACTATACTTATTTAGGGACTGGATGTATTTTTAAATTTGACGAAGAACATCCATTTGGTTTAGAAGAAAATGGTTTCGATGAAAATTCATTCCCCAATTTTTTTGGTTCTTCCTATTCTGTTGTAAAAGGTTTCACTGATAGGTTAATGCATTTATACGACACTAGTGTTTTAAATTTAAGAATACGTATGCCAATCACTGGAGAAAAAAATGGACGTAACTTTATTACCAAAATTACAACTTATGAAAAAGTATGCTCCGTTCCTAACTCCATGACAGTTTTACCAGAACTATTACCAATGGTTCTTGATATGATGAATAAACGCGTTGTCGGAACAATGAATTTAACAAACCCGGGTCTAGTTAGTCACAACGAAATTTTAGAAATGTATAAAGAAATTGTAGACCCTAGTTTCACTTGGAAGAATTTTTCACAAGAAGAACAACGTAAAATATTGGCAGCAGATAGGTCAAATAATTATTTAGATACGTCTAGACTAGAATCTTTATATCCTAACGTATTGAATATCAAAGAATCCATACGTAACTGTTTAATCAGTTATAAAACTACTTTACATAACAACGACTCTAACCCTTCTCCAAAAGTAAACTTGTTAATCACTGGCGGTTGTGGATTCATTGGAAGTAACTTTATTAACTATTACTTTCCAAAAAATAATTTCAACACCTTAGTCAACTTTGATGCAATGTATTATTGTGCAGATGAAAATAATGTAGAAAAATGGATTCGTAAAGACAAAAAATATGTACTTATTAAAGGCAACTTGTGTAACGACAAACTTGTTAAAAATGTAATTGAAAAATATAAAATCACACACGTTATTCACTTTGCAGCGCAGTCCCACGTTCAAAATTCATTTGAAGACTCTATTAAGTTTACACACGATAACATTTTCGGAACACATAATTTACTTGAATGTTGTAGAAAATATGGTAAAATAGAAAAATTCATTCACGTTTCTACTGATGAAGTATACGGCGAGTCTATGAATAATATTGAAGAAACGCATAAAACTGAACACTCTATTTTGTGCCCTACAAATCCCTACGCCGCGACAAAAGCTGGCGCTGAACTAATTGCTCAATCATACAATCATTCATATAAAATGCCAATTATCATCACAAGAGGCAATAATGTATACGGTAAAAATCAATATCCAGAAAAACTAATACCTCGTTTTATCAAGTTATTGAAAGAAAATAAAAAAGTCACCATTCAAGGTAAAGGTGATTCGGTTAGAGCATTTTTACACGCATACGACACTGCCAAAGCATTTGAATGTATATTGGAAAAAGGTCAAGTTGGAGAAATATACAATATTGGTTGTGATGAAGGTATGGAGTATTCCGTAATGGAAATTGCAAAAATACTGATAAAAATGATAAAAAAAACTGACAATTATGAAGAATGGATTGAGTATATTGAAGACCGCCCATATAACGACCAGCGATATTATATTAGCAATCAAAAAGTTAGAGACCTTGGTTGGAGTATTGATATTGATTTAATGACTGGACTTACTGACTTGACTTGTGATGAAAAATATAAAATAGACCTAATCAACTTATCACTTGTTGAAAAAGAACAAAATAAAAAACATTTTTTTGGAGACTGGATTCATAATTTAGATTCCCTTAGAAAACAATTTGAAAACGCAGAACCATTTGAAAACATTATCATTCCAAATTTTTTGAATGAACAATATGCGGATTTGTTACACCAACAGTTTCCTCACAACTTTACAGACTGGCACAAATACAATAATCCTATTGAAGTAAAATATGCATATGATGATATCATTAACTTACCAATTGATATTAAAAAATTATTTTACTTACTTTCAACTGATGAAATTACAAAATGTTTCGCAGAGTTGTCTGGTATTGATAACATTGAATATGACCCATACTTAAACGGTGCCGGATTACATGCTCACCCTAAAAACGGTCGTTTAAACATGCACTTGGACTATGAAAAACATCCATATACAAATAAACAGAGAAGACTTAATGTTATATTATATTTGAGTAAAGAATGGAATGAAGAGTGGAATGGACATACTGAATTATGGGATAAAAATATGACTGAGTGTAAAGTAAAGTCACCAGTTAAGTTCAATACTGCATTCATATTTAAAACCAATAATATATCTTGGCACGGACTTCCAGAAAAAATAACTTGTCCAAAAGGAGTTATGCGCAAATCTATTGCATATTATTATATTTCTCCAATTGAAAATCAACCAGATACCAAAAAATATGGTAGTAATGAAACGGGTTATAGAACAAAAGCCGCTTTTATAAAACGACCAGAAGACCCAGAAGACGAGAGAATGGAAAAGTTGTATAAAATAAGACCATATCGGTTGATTGAACAAAAAGACATGAATGAAATATGGCCAGAGTGGAACTCAGATAAAAATTAAAACTATTACACTTCAACTTTTTTAGTGTAATAATTTTTAATAATGTAAAAATAAAATCTTTAAATATACTACTATTTATATCAAACAATGATGAATGGTCTAAATTTAGAATATAATAATTTTGACTGGATTAATTATGTTTTTTACTATGAAGATTTGAAAAAAGATAATATAAATACTAAGGAAAAAGCGTGGAAACATTGGATTACTCACGGTAAAAAAGAAGGAAGACAATTTTTCAGTTTAAATGAAATGAAAAAATTTGTTGTAAATAACATTGAAAACAATTCCACAACAAAGGATAATATTATTTGTGATGATGAAAATTTCAACTGGATAAAGTATGTATCTTACTATTCTGATTTGAAAAATGATAATATTAATACAAAAGAAAAAGCATACAAGCATTGGATTAAGTATGGTAAAAATGAAGGAAGAATCTACTTTGACAATAATGCAGAATATGAAAATTTTGACTGGAAAACTTATGTTAACTTCAATACAGACTTGCAGTACATCAAAACAAAAGAAAATGCTTGGGAACATTGGTACAAACACGGTAAACAAGAAAACAGAACATTTTTTGATTTAACCAAATCGGAATTTTATAAAAATGAGTTAGAAAAATTTACAAGTAAATACATCAAAGAAACTAATGAAATAGATAAAGAGGAACCACTACCACGATTACATACATCTGGAAAAAAAGAAAGTAAAAGTTCAAAAAAAAGTGTTGTTACAAAAACATATAAGTATGATTTTGAAAATTCGTTCTTTATAAATTTGGCGTGTCACTACTTATCAATAAAATACAATATTGCAGTTGAATATATGCACAACGAGTTGTTTAAAAAATTTGGAATTGAACTTTTTATTGGTAAAAATACATACAAAACTGATTTTGTAATCACTAATGACAACTTTTTTACTTTGATTAATGACTCAAATAATATTAACGCTCAGATAAAAGAAAATATTTCCTTATCAGATGACTTGCACTGTATCACTAAAGATTTTTGTTTATATGTAAAAAAAAACTATTACGATAATAATGAAACTAAAAATAAAATCGTTAACTGTAACTTATTCAAAGAAAGATATGTTCAAAACAATGACTTGTATTTACATATTTGTACTGAATATGTAGACAATGACAATTTGAAAAATATAAAAGAATACTATACTGAAACTATTAAAAAAGTTACATATGATACCATGTACATATCAAGTGATAACATAAAACACGAAATATGTAAAACACTGATAACTACTTATTCTGCTAAAATATGTGATAAAGAAATATGTGAAAAAATAATGTTTGCTAACACGTGTAAGTATTTAATACTATCTAGCGACGTTCTTTCTCTACTAATTGGTTTGTTCAATTTTTTTTCAAAACACACTTACTATCCCATTATACTAGGTTCAAAGTACAATGAAATATTTGACTCTTTTCATTGGAAGGGAGTTGATGTTACAAAAATAATTACCCAACCAAAGTTGACTCCGCATCCTAGTATAAAAAATCAAGCGCCGTCACCAACTGAAGAATGGTATGATTCCCCCTTTATTAGACCTAAACCAGAAAAAAATGAACCAACAAAATTAAAACCTATCTTAAAAGTCAGATTTCAACAAGAATCACATACAGATGAACCAATAAAAATTAACTTTGAAAAGTTTTATTAGCGAGAGAAAATATTTAGAAACCCATTTTGTACAATTATTCATAAAAAGTAATATTATGAATAATTATAGTATGTCTCATCACGGTTGTAAAAATTCAAATATTGTAATGGATGTTGCAGTATTGTGTCAAGAATATTCAAATATTGATGTAACTTGTAACAACAATCACGTTATTAATTTAGATGAAATTGAAATTACTGCAGAAAAATTCAAAAATATTTTTTATCCATATGGAGAAAATTTTGGAATTGACTGTAACAAGTGTAACACAGTAAATGATTTTTTTTACATTACATTTTTAACACCTTATCGAAAAATAAATGGTGAACCATTCTCTCTTCTTGAACAAATTATTAAAAACATTGAGGAGGATTTGAATGTTTCAAGAAATTGTTTTACTACTTGTTCTTTAATTGAATTAAGTAACGACCTATCAAAAATCAAAACACTGTGCGATATTAACTGTTGTAGTTTGTTATGTTCTCTCACTTGGTCTAATATCATGAGTATGCTGAAAGATTATCATTTAGCAGATAATACTGTAACTGTTGTTAGACCACTTTTTGTAGTCAATGTGGTTTTTAAAACACCAAACCCAAATGTAAAACCAACCACTGTTAAATTTAATTATCGTATTTCTCATATATCTTGTGTATAAAATAATATAAAATGAACAAAAATACAAGTTAAAAAATATACTTATATTAAAGTAAGTGCATATGTCAAACAAAAATGTTGATTTAGATATTAATAGTTACGACTTTTTTGAACTATTAAATATTTATCACTTATCAAATGACAACAGTTACGAAAACCTAAACAAAATTGAAGAAAAGTTAAAGTTAGTCAAAAGTAAATTTTCTAGTGATATTTATTCATTTTATCTGAAAGCGGCAAGAATAATTATATATATTTATGCTCTATTTGAACAAAACTATATTTTAAATATGACTGACACTAAAAGCATTCACAACTATGTTGAAAAAATAAAAAAAATAAACGATTATGAAAAATATAAACCAAACGAAATAATCAATATTATTGTTGAAACCAAAATAAAAGAGGAACGTTCCCAACAATCTATATTTGAAACGGATGTAAACTCGGTTTTAAATACTACATCTCGGTTAAACACACTAGACTCACTTGTTCATAATAAAACCAATATTGTTTATAACTCATTTCCGAACAGTGTCGCACCCGGAGATTTAAATTCAATTAAACGTATTACGCAACTAACCAACTTAAACTTGAATAGTTGTTTTCGTAATAATTACTACGCAAGTAATCCTTGTGACTTTCAATACTTTATACCAACCGAAATTAAAAATGTGTTGTCAATGAGACTTGCATCTATCGAAATTCCTAACGCTTGGTATTTATTTTCACATTTGAAAAAAAACAACACATTCAATATTATTGTTCAGCACTGTGAGACGAAAGTATTTCCGATTGTTATTCCCGATGGAAACTATGACTGTGATAGTTTACAAAATTATTTAAATACTACTTATTTTTACGAAGCAGACAAAGATAATTTATTAAAGTATATCAAATTTTCTATTAATCCACATAGTTTCAAAACTACATTTGAACTAACTTTAAACCATCCGATGAACTTTAGTTATTCGTTGCAGTTTGTAGATGATGTAAATCAAAATATTATGAATACAATGGGTTGGACACTGGGGTTTCGTTTGGGAAGTTATATTGATATTACTGGAGCAGTTACATCTGAAGGTCTGTTTGACGCTGGGGGGGACCGATACATATATATGGCTATAACTGACTACCAGTACAACAATAACGTATCAAACATTGTAGGTTTTGATAAAAGTATGTTAAATGAGGATATTATTGCAAAAATTCCAATCGTAAATGGTAAGTTATCTCTTCTGATTGACGAAAATAACAATCCTTTGGCAAAAAGTCGTAAGTATAACGGTCCAGTCAACTTGTCTAGGTTACATATTAAAATACTTGATAAATTTGGAAAAGTAATTGACTTTAACAATATGGACTATAGTTTTACCCTAGAGTTAGAAGTACTATATGAAAGTTTTAATTTTAAAAATGTAACTGGTTAATAAATAGTTAATAAAAATGAGATTATTATATTATAATAATATAAATAATATAATGAGTTGTCATAATGAATGTTCATCTAATATATATAGTAATAGTAAAATATATGAACCTACTAGTAGTCATCGTTTGAATGTATACCCAGTCACACCAATTGCGACTTTATACAACTACTACCAAGGTTCTAGTGAAAATGAGTGTAATACAAATAATGTGATAAACAAAGGAAATAAAATTATTTTAGATGTAATAGATTTAGCGGAAGACGAATTTTTCAACATGTTTTATTATACAAGTGCCAAATACTTTTGTATAAATAAAGCAAATACTAGTAGTAGAAGTATTGTATTAGCGTGTCAAACATATATTGCAAATGACTCCAGAGTTCATAAACTCTCGCTATACAATGAAGTTATAAAGTCATTTGAACAAAACTATAACGTTAGTGCAAACAATATTAATAGTGCTGCTCTAATTTCTCTCCAACGAGAAGTATATGGTACTCAATCTTTAGCGTCAATTTGTGGTAGTCAATTAGGGTTAAGTTGGGACCAAGTAATTGCTAATTTGATTTCATGTGATTATATTGAACACGGTTGTAAAAATTCGGTAGCAATTATTATTTTTCAAGTAAACTTGAACTACCATTCTTGTGCATTAAATGTGGATTTAACAATTACATTTCAATATAAAGTTCCTATATTTGGATATATTTTAAAGAATGTTCCTATTCCTTACAGTAATGCAGAAGAGTTTTTTTTTAATAATCAGTATAGCGATGCAGAAGAACTTTATCCTAATTCTAACATCAAAAACAGTGATGATGATAATAAAGAAGAAGACTCTAACATTGAAAAGTATGAAAGTGAAGAAGGTTCTAACTTGGAGGAAAGCGAAGACTGTGGTTGTAGTAAAAAAAATAAAACAAGACGTAACACTTCTAAACAAGATGATAACTATTTAAAAAAAAATAAAACACTACGTAGTGACAAGTATACAATAAAACCAAAGTATAATATTCAAAGTTTAGCAAATAAATTAAAGGACATAGAAGAGTTAATTTTAGATACAAATGATGACGAGTTTGAATTCAGTGATAGTGACTTTAAAGAGAATGAATCTAAACACAGTAACTCTGATATTGATGATGATGATTTCATTTTTGAATAAAATATAATATTATTTATATTTATGTCTAAACAATTTTTTTCAAATAATTATGATATCAACTATAATGATTATTTAAAATATAAAAAAGGAAAGGAGGGTATTAAAAAACTAATTTCTGACAAAAAATACTACGTAAATTCTTTTATAAACTACGAGACATTTTTGATACTGAGCAAAGCATATTACACTCAACTAAATAATAAGTATGATATCTCTCCGCCCGTTTCTATTTCCGATTCGGATACTAGTTATAAATGTTACAAATCTGTTGAATCTCATTTAAAAGAATGTAGTTACTGTTGTAGTTGTAAAAGTGTTCCCAAGATTTTCAACTGTAAAGAAATTCAAAATATACTTTATCCTTACGGAGAGTCTATTATCAAACGAGACGACTTGGACGGTATGTATTATCCACACAAACTAAAGTTAAATAACTATTGTTGCAAAAAGTGTGACAAAAATGAAGATAACTGTAAGAGTTGTATTACCAAAAGCAATATTTATAATATAGTTAATAAAAACGAAACACTATACTGTAGTTCTGGTTGTAGTTCTAGGTTCAAACCACTATGTCCTATAAAAGAAACAAGTTACAATAAGTGTTCCATTTGTAAAACTTCTTTTGAAAAAAAATGTTTTACATTCCAGTGTAGATGTGAATCAAAATGTAATAAATGTTATACCTTGTGATAATTATTATATACGAATACTATATACGAATATAATAATGAACAATAAAGTAACAACTGTTTCACTTTCTGGAAAAACTCAGTATATGTTGAATAATTTGTCCGGAAAGAGTTTCTCTCAGAAAGAACTTCCATATGAAGTAAATAAAAGTAAAATATACATAATGAATCATATTATATTTCCTCTTGTGTCTAGGCAATGGAAAAAACTACAAGAAAATTTATACTGTTTGGATAACATCAAGAAAAAAATAGATACATTTTATCATTATTATAAAAATGACGACTTATTTATTTATAGAGAAGTAATTAGTGCACTTGAGGTAATTTTATCTGAACATATGCAGTTAGAAGAGTTAGAAAAGTCGGTATATGGAACAAGTAAGGATTTATCAACAATGATTTATAAAACAGCTCTTATAAAGTTGAAACCAGAGTATGAGATTTACGACATTATTTTTGGAAGACCACTTAGAAGTAAAAATGAAGAGTACAAACAATACATTATTGATGAAATACAAAATTTACTAACGGTCCAAGATATAACGTTTGATAAAATACGTATTTTTCTCACTAATAAGTATAATATTGGTTAAAAATAAAAATACAATGAATGCAAAATTAATTAAAACAATTAAAAAAAATCAAGTTAGGAAAATACAAGATATTTGTAAAATTTTAGATAATTACAAGGTGTATTTGACTTGTTATAAAAGAGATGAAGAGAGAAAAAGTATTTTAAATGAACATACGGAAAATATATATGTAATTAACTTAAAGAACGATGTAATACGCCGAAACTATATCAACTTGTTGTTTAAAAAACTAAATATTGAATATACTCTTGTAGTAGTTGAACCTATTTCCGAAGAACTATACTCTCTCTTGCGCGGAGTTGAAAAACAACTATCTAAATCGGAAGTTGGATGTTCTTTAAGTCACTTGTGGTGTTTAAAACATATTATCAAAAACAAATATAGAGACGGCGCAATTATTTTTGAAGACGACATAGTAGTTCATAAAAACTTTGAGAGTATGTTTGGACAATTGTTCAAGGAAAAACAGTTTGACTTTCTCTCAATGGGTGCTTGTGATTTTGATTTTTTTACCATTAATTATAAGAATGTCACTAATGGATTATACCAACCTTGTTCAAATACTAGTAAAAGATGTTATGGTGCACACGCTAACTACTACTCTCTCAATGGAGCAAAATATATTTTCAAGTTAAAGTCTCTCTTTTTTTCTTTTTTTGACAACAACTTTTCAAAAATTTTTAAACATTTCAATACAAGTGCATTTATTACATATCCGAATTTATTTGTTACTGAACTAAGCACATCCAACATAAACCACAACTATCATTTTTATTCCTCAAACGAAGACTACTTTTATTCAAACTGTTTTATTGATTTTAAGTTCCAAGACTATCGTTTCTTGTACTTGTGTATTATTCAAAAACTGGTTAGTTACTATGAGAGAAATAAAACAACCTTTGAGATAAATAATAAAAATATATATCAACTATTGTACAACACTTTAGATGATATACCGATTGAACAAGAAGAAAAATTCTCTCTTATAAAACGAATTGATTTTTACTTTTTTACTTCCAAAGATATTCAAACTATTATGGATGTTGCAGCAGACGCAGATGAATAATCTAGTTGAATTACTCCAAACAGTCTCTCTAAAAAATGAATGGGCGAATTGTCCATATTCACCGAGTTATTTTCATACAAGTTGTTTAATAAAAAAGAATGATAGTTGTTTCTTTTCATAAAGTTAATTACACTATCAAAAACAATTGACTCTGATAAAAATATTGTACCCGCTACAAATAATCGTTTGAAACTATCAAACTCGTACTTGTATTTTTCCAACAACACTTTGTTATGTTTGTCATAACGAATATTTTTTTGAAATACAATACTCATATAATGCTTTTGGTTACCAATACAGTTACAGTATGGAGTTTTAAACTTTAAGACATTTTCTAATGGTTGTAACAACAAAAAATTTACTAGTTCATCAAACTGAGGTCTAATTGTTTTCGTGTGTAGTTTCATTACATATTTAAATTTATACTTTAATGAAATTTCATAATACATTAAGAGAGAAGATGTAATGTCTGTACCATATTCGCTACTTTTATAAATAATGTAACTTTTGAAGTTTCTCTCAATGCTTTCTTTGAAATATTCCATTACTGGAAATGAATTGAAACAAAATGCAATACTGAACTCTTGAGTTTTATTATAAAGTATTATTTTATTTAATAACTCTTTTCCAATTTCAATATTACCCATAAAAACAAGTAAGAGTAATGATGAATAAGGTTTGTCATTCGTAAAGTTGGAACTATAGAATTTAAATAAAGACATTTCTTTGAAGTCATCAAATGTTTTTTTATACACTTTTTTGTTAACAAAAAGATTACTTTCATAAAACTTGTCTTCATTTTTTATAACGATTTTATCATAAAAATTATATATTTTGATATTGGGATAAATGTTTAATAGTTGTTTTGGATGATATATCATACCGTAAATTCCAAAGTTATTAAAATGATAACATAACTCTGTTGTTGAGTTTACCGATATATTTAAATTATTTACTGTTTTGTAAAATAAAAAGTCAATATCAAAATGGTTATTGCGACTATATAACAAATTCAAATTAATATTGATTTGACTTGGTAATATTCTTTTTTTATAAATAATATATTTTTCAACATCACTACCCACATGATACTTTTTGAAAGAAATACATTCATTTATGTGTTTAATCCAGTTTTCGTTGGATATCCAAAATTTATGACCTCCGAAACTATTTTTATTGTAATATGACTCTGATGAAAAGTCTGACGCAGAATTCCAATCTGCTACTTTTCCAATATTTAACTCTTGCATATTTTTTGAAAAATATACATCTTCCGGGGGATACTTTAAACCGTTAGTTTTCATATAGTTAACAGTTGAACTATTATAACTTGTTTTAATCGGAGATACTTGTTTTAAAATTTCTATCATAACTGAACGTGTTCTTAAACTTAAACCACCATTTCCTACACAATTTGGAGTATCATTCGTACCAAGTGGTAATGGTGCGCCAATATAGTCCCATTTTATAAAGTCTATTATGTTATTTTTGAATATAAAAGAGTCTTCTTGATATATTAATATTTTTTCTCCTTGAAGTTTTTCCCAGAACTTTATATTTGTTAATAATTTATTATATTCTGTTATTGTCAAATTTTCGTTATTTGTTTTAACTATTCTTATATTTGGTGATATTTTATTTACTAATTTAAAAGTGTATTCGTAATTATTTGTTCCGCAAATAATAGTATGGCACCACTCTTTGCCTAGTCTGTAAATAGAGTTACGAATTAAAAATTCAATATGAGGAAAACAACGATACTCTATAAAAACTGCCTCATATTTAGAACTTTTTGGTATAGTTGGTAACTCTAGTATCCGAATCAAACTCAAATAGTTACAACATACATAACGAAACAACATGTGATTTATTTCTTTGGTACTGAAATATTCATTCTTTTTTTTTCTTTTAGTTATTGTATTGTAAATATTTTCATCATTTTTTTTGAAATATTCTATTACATCATCTTTTTTGTATACTCTTCTTTTATTCAACTCACTTGAGTTGACTAAATAAAATTTCCAGTCAAAAATACTATTTTCTACAGAAAATTCATCCTCTTTTATCATTATTTTATTAAATTTAACTACAACTAAATTATACTGACATAATTATATTATTTTAATAACATAATTATTTACGTTAATTTCTATTTTTTCGGGTAACATTTTTTGGTGTTTTTTCTCTCATCGTTTTCTTTATAAAGTTATAAATCGCATTTTTTTGTCTAATTATATCATCTACCACTTCTTTAAAGTAACAACGAAAATCTTTTCGCATTTTAGGTAAGTCATCAACACATACCCATTTAATTTCTGCCTTTTCAAATATTTTTGACTTTTTAATTAAATTTGGGTCAAGTCTTTTTTGTAAAAAACGTTGGTTGTTGTTGTAGTAAAATGGAAGTTTTTCATCATACTCATATGGAAAAATATGCATTCTATATTTTCCATTGTTAAATTCAATATTATATGTTCCATGTTTTTTCAACATTTTACTCAAATCTTGTTCAGAACCTAAAAAACCGGTAGTTTCTTCAACTCCTTCTCTAAGTGTGGTTTTCATAAAAGACTCTCCTTTTTCTGTTCCACCACCAAAGTCACACCATCCCGGTGTGTCAGCGTACTTGTTTTCCTTTCCAAATAAAAAGTACAATTTATTATTATGTATTGTTGTTGGTAATATTCCCGCTCCCATAAATTAATACAATATTTTTTCAAATGACATAATTTTAAATTTACACAAATTTAATATTCATTAAATATATGAAAACTAAAAGTAATCGTAAAACAAGTAAAGTAAAAACAATCAAAAATAGAACTCCAAAAGATATACAAGCGTTGAGTAATGAAATATACGATGAAATTAAAACTACTGGAAACGCTAGAGGAATTTTTGACCTTTTCAATTTTTTAAAACCATATACTAATAATCAAGGTAAACAGTTCAAGATGAAAATAAAACAACCGTCTTACACTCCTACAATTAATGAAGAACTCGTGACGTTGAAATCAATACCACGAGAGAAACTTAGGGATTGTAATAATACTAAAGCATTTAAATTAAAAGAACCTCTTAAAGTTGCCGTACAAGACAGTGATTTTTTTGGAAAAAAATGTATTCCGTATTCTTCAAAACAAGCAAAAAAAATACTACTGCATAACCTTTCAGCAAATAAACATGTTGACCCATTTAAAATTGTTCCACCTATGCAAGTAAAGTCTAACTGTTGGTTCAATGTTATGTTTGCTACACTTTTTATCAGTGATAAGGGACGAAAGTTTTTTCACTACTTTAGACAGTTGATGATAGAAGGAAAACAGTCAGACGGTACTAAAATTCCTAGTAAACTTGCAAATGCATTTGCTCTTTTAAATTTTAGTATAGACTCTTGTTTAACCGGTTCAAGTTATGCATACCAACTAGACACCAATAGTATTATTCAAGAGGTTTATAAAGGTATTCCTACAAAATATAAGAAAAAGTATCCGTATTTGGTGGGTATTGATAAAGCCGGTAATCCAATACGTTACTATGGAAGTATTGTTCATTATTTACACAACACATCTATTGAATTAATGTTTTTAATGAATGTACAAGATAACTGGATGAATCGTATTGATATGGAAATGCGTAAATTAAATCACAAACCACACGTTATTATTTTGGAAATTTTTGATGCATCAAACAAGCAAGCCGGATATTCCGGAATGGTTAAAAATAAACAAACTGAATTTTCAGTACACGGAGCAAACTACGTGTTGGATAGTTGTGTCATACGTGATATGACACAGCAACATTTTTGTGCAACTCTTACTTGTGAAGGGAAAGAAATGGCATACGATGGAATGAGTTATAGTCGTATTGTTCCAATGGAGTGGAAAAAGTATATAAATACTGATTTTAACTGGAAATTTGACGGTTCATACGATACCGACTGGTCTTCTTTGAAGTGGTCATTTTTGCACGGTTATCAAATGTTGATTTATTACAGAGTTTAATCAAGAAGAACCATCTGTAACTTCTTTTGCATTATCATCTGGTTTCATTTTTAACTTTCCAACTAATTTATTTGATGCATACTTATAAACAAGGTAAGCAACTAACCCACCAACTAAAGAACCAACAATTACTTGCATAACTGTATGGTTTCTGTATCTTACTCTTTGGATAATTGTGTTCAAAGATAAAAGTAAATAAAACAATGTTAGTTTTATATTTTTGAAAACTAAATAAGTATATACGGTTGAAAAAATAACCATTTGTGAATGTCCAGATGGCATTCCGTACACTTGTATTGGGTTATGACCATAGTTGTGTTTTTTTGATGGATTGTGTATATCAAAGTCACCTTTGGGTCTAGGTTGTTTTATAATTTGTTTCAGTATATTATTTACAACTATGTTCAAAATAAACCCTAAAATATAAATAATCAAATACATTTTTGTAGGATATAACAAAAATAAACTTAACACACCTAGTATTATAGGTCCATAGTATCCTACCAAGTCTATTATATATAATGGTTTCATATATAATAGAAATATAAAAAAATATTAATACTGGTATAATAATTCTGCAATAATTGTCATACACCAGTCTCCACCATTCAAATTTAATACATTTCCTTTATCATCTAGTAGTTTCAAACGCATACGTTCAATATTTACTGGTCCAAAATAAATTCTTTTATTCAACTGTAGTGTACTTGAATCTTCAACATACAAGTCACCCGTATTCATATTTTTCTTACCTAAAGGTAATATGGCAAAAGTATCACTACAAGTTGGAGATGACGTTTTGGTATAGTTACTATATCTTTCGTTATTTTTCATAATTTCATTTATAGAATAAATTTGTGACTGAGTCAGTATCCTAGGAGCACTCGGTAAGACAGTTACATTAGGAACATAGCTAGCGTTCCATTTGTCCATAATTAATCTTCCAGCATTTATATCATCTCCACCCAGTAACTCTGTATTACTTTCTAAGTTGTTACCATATGGATTTGCTGGCGTACAAACATAGGGTAAATCTCTACTATAGTAACTTGGCAGTTTCAACGTTTTGGATAACTCTGTTATTCCGATTAAACCACTATTTATATGGTTTTGATTTAAATCATCCAATACTACAATCAAATACTTGGGTCCAATTAAGTTTATCACTGCACTTGCAACGTTTCCATCAGAGTTAACATTAATGTAAGGTAAACGGTATCCCATTAACCATCCTAACGTCTGATTTATTACACTAGGTGGAGAACATGCATATTTGGAACACGCCAATGTATTGGTTGGGTCAAAAAAAGTAATTACTGTTGTTTCGTCAACAGTGTATGTATTGCTGGTAGAACTATCGGTGTATGTACCTCCATATAAACTCAACGTAATTTTACCATTATTTGAGTTAAACGTAACCGGAGTTGTTGAAAAAGTGAAACCCGCATCTGTAAAACTATTTATCAATGCAGTTACAAAAGTAGTTGAAGAATAATTTCCCGCTTCTAAACTTACGGTTACAGATATGTTATCAGAAAAAGTAATAAAAAAACAAGTATTTGGAGTATCAATTACATACCAAGTATAGGGAACTTGTATAGAATATGGACGCAAAGAAAGAACATTTACAAGAGGTTCGGATAAGTCAAGAGTATAGTCTGTAGATGTGTCGTTTATTCCAGTTACTTGTCTATACTGACTATCTAAACTTATAACCCGACTTGTTGTATTTGTCAAGTTAGGATTTAACTTGTCTTGGGCAACTTCTACATTTTTTATATTTGTAACTCCTAATTGTTTTTGACTCATTGGAAGGTGATTGTTGTTAAATGTCTCAGTGTTATCCGTACGGTTAGTTATTTTATCTCTCTGGACTTGGTCTGGTTGAGGTAATACATTTTGATTATTCCACCATAAAGTTGATTGAGAACTCGTCGGTGTATACTCTGCATCTGCTGAGGAATCTAGACCTTCTACATAAGTTAATAAATTATCTTGTACATCTTGAAAAAATTTTTCCATTGTTTTATTTCCTTCCTTTTTAAATTTTTTTATATAATAGTTAGTTGACTTTAGTACGTTTTCTTCATTTGGTGTGTCTAATTCTAAAATAGTTAATAGTTCGGGCAAAGTATAATTATCTATATTGGTATCTATTTTTGACTGATTCATTAATTTATTATATAATTTACATTTATATATTTTTATTTTTCAAACAACTATATATATTCTTTTTATTATAGGTTTTTGATTTGAAGTTAATATGATTACAAAAGGTATTATACGATTTGTCTGTTAGTTACAAATAACCATAGGTTAAAAACAAAAAAGAAGTGTAAAGTGGTGTTTTTTTTTCAGTTCTCTATTATCAGTTCTTTATTTTCAGTTGCATTTTTTTCATAATATTTTTGAAATATTTCCTTTATTTCTTTACTTAAATTTTTATTTTCACATATTTTATGTTTTAATAACTTTTCTGGAATTAAAGTTAATCCACTTCCTCTTTTCATATGAGTTTTTTCTTTGAACAAAATATATTCTAGATTTTGAACAACTTGAAAACTGTACCTTTCTAAAACATCGCGGTCTATTCTATAGTCACTTTTATAAACATACCTATTATAGTTGCCGTTTGGATACACTTTATAATATTTATCATTTTGATATATATTTCTAATTAACCCAATTCCCTCAATTTTATTTGTACTATTGTTCATTTCAACTACAAATACTAGTTGTTGAGACTGAACTTTACCAGAAATTTGTAAAGGACTTCCATATACACAACCTTTATGTTGATTTTTTTCGCGATAGGAACAGTTTTGTTCCCATGTTTCATTATTAAATCTACTTGTAGCGATTGGAATCATTGTTTTTTGATTATTAGTATAAGTATCTAGAGTTAGTATATTATCAATTTTTTTAATAATTTATAAAATAAAATATATTTTATTTATACTTTATATAAGATGAAGAGTGGATTGTTGTACGAAACATTTAAAACTCAAGCTTCTGCCTTTTCAACTAATCTCACAAGTAAAAAAAAATATATAAATAGTAAACTTCTTATGGAGTCTATACAAATGAAAGTTAAAGAAGCAAAAAAATATTTTTTTAAACCTATTTTAAATGAAAATACACCAAAAATCCTTACTATTGTTGCGTGTAACACTGACTCTATTATTAAACTTAAAACCACAGTTAATAACTTATACTATTTGAACTATTTAAATAATGACATTATTATTATCAACACGTCTGATATTCAGTTTGGTAACAAGTTAAAAAATAAACTATCAAAATTTTCAAATATCAAAAAAATATTTGAAATTCCCAACGACTGTTATTTAGACTTTGGTAAATGGAATCACGTACTAGATAACTATGACTATAGTAATTATGACTATATAGTTTTCACTAATGATTCTATTTTTATCAAATCTAGTATTAACTGTTTTTTCAATAAAATGATTGATAAAAACGTTGAGTTGTTTGGATATAACGATAGCACACAAACTAGGTATCATTATCAGTCATATTTATTTGGTGTTAAAAAAGATGCAATTCACAAATTTATTAAGTTATTTGAAGAAAAAAAACCTCTTATTCGTAACAGTGAAACATTAATTCATAACACTGAAGTATTAATGACGGACTATTTCTCTACAACGGACTGTTTTTTACATATTGGAAATATTCCAATGCATAAAGGTATGAATATATTTTTTACAAATGATAAACTGTACAGTATTTTACTGAAAACGCGACTCTTACCTTTTATTAAACTAAAAAGATTATATCCCAACAACCAGTAATCTTTTTTCAAAAACATGTAATATAACTGTTCTAAATAAATAGTTTTTTCAGTAGTTCCTCTTCCATACACCTATACCTTTTACTATTCAATAATTCTTTCAGTTTCGTATATGGTGTTGACATTCCAGATGGACTGCCAATATTTATCTTATCACAAAAGAGATTCAACATCTTGGGGTTATATCCGGATACCATAGAAACTCTCGGATGTATGGATAAAGCTGGAAATCCATCACTTGATTCTAAGTTCCAAAAAACAATATGAGGCATTTTATAAGGTCGTTGTACAGCCTTTATTCCAGCTTCTTCATATTTCGTTTTTATTGCTTCATATAAAGAAGGAAACTCTTTATTTTTATTATTTGTCACTTGCATATTTGAAAAAATAATAACACTCATCTCTTCTACTTGTTCTTGGGGCATTTTAGTTTCCACTATAACATCTAACAGCATATCAAACGCGTTGTAAAAGTTTGAAAATGTGCTCCACGTTTCACACACCTTTTGTGTTGTTGAATAAGATGGGGTTTCTACTATGTTTTTAACCATATCAACAAAATATTTACATTCATCAAAGTTGTACCATTCGGGTTTTTCACCAAACGTCATCATTCGTTTTCCTAACGCCGACTTTTGAGCAACACGAATACCTAATCCTAATGCAGTAGATAAAGTAGTTGCGTCTAATGAAGTGTCTACCATTGCAATGGTAGGTCCAATATTTACGTTTTGTAATGAGTTATTTAACCACTGACAGTTTAATAAATCAACTTCATCTTGATTCCAATTGTTTATCAACTTTACTGCTGTTTCTACATAGTTAGTTAAAGATACATTTTCTCCCTTGACTCTTGTTTTTAATATATCATATTCCAAAGACTTGCGAACATACCCTTTGAGTTTCTGAGCACAAGAGTCTCGTTGCATTGTTGGCACACGACGTTTGCTTGAATCTAAACAATGTATGTTGAGTAGTGCTTTACGTTCTTTGTGCAAAGTAACAGATGTTATTTTTGAAGGGTCTATGTCCATCCAATTGTTAGAACATTGTTTAATTTGAATAGTGTCCAGTTTTTTATTCAACGACGAAATTATTTTACGGTAATCCATTTTACATTTAAATCTTGCTTTTATTAATTGTTCTGATGTTTTTGCAGTATTTAAATAATTTTTAAAACATAGTTGTGAAAGTTCATCAAAAATCCAACTAAATTTTTCTTTATTTTCACGAGGTATCCACTTGGCAACTAATGATAACTCACAACTATGTTTCGCAGAAAAGTCTTTCATCAGTTGCTCATTTGTTATTTCAAAAGCATATTTTATCAAGGGATGTTCATTACTTTTTGTTTCTTTTCTAATGTAATTACAAAAATATTTAATATCCTTCCATGAACCATAAGGATGAGTATTTTTATCACCAAGGTATACAAAACATTTCAAAGCATATTTTGCTAACTCTGGAAAATGTGCATACCAAACCATTATTTGCATGTATGCCAACTTGTATTCGCCTTTACCATCTACAATGTCTCTAGTATATCCGATTAGTTTGTATAGTATAGACATTTGTTCGTGATATTCAGTTACTAATAACTTACCGACAGATAGTTCATCTTGTAAGTCTTCTAAAATTTTATCCAGTATAAGTGCTAAATTATATAATTTGTCATCATCTGTTCTTATTAGTTGGTAACTAAACTGCAAAATTCGTTCCTTAGTGTTTTCAGACCATGTGTACTCTTCTTGTCCGTTTTTTCCAATCTTTTTTTTAGTAGTTGGGTTAATATATTTATTTATTTCACTATTGTTGGTGCTCATTTGATGTAATGACATAATTTACTTAACTATGAAACTTTAAGTTGTTTCTTTTTTGTTTTAGTGTGATTTTGTATGTATACTTTTTTTGTACTATTATTACTTGTCGTATGTTTTTCATAAAAAAGAATAAATATAGTATTCAAATCTTGCATCATATTAATTGTACTATTTAATGGTATATTATCAATATTCTTCACCAAAGTTAAGTAAGCATCATTTTTCATTTGTTTTTGTTGTTTCAAATAATGAAATACATCTGAGGGTTCCAAATCAATATTATATTTCAACAATGATAGTAAAGTATAACGCTTTTTTTGATTAACTGAATTCTGTTTTATTATTTTTATAATTTCTTCTTTAGTAATTAAATTTTCTCTAGATAGTTCTAGTATGTCTTGTTTTATACTTTCAACGTTATTATTTTTATCAACATAAATACTACATATTTTTATATCACATACAACCTCATTATAAAATTGTTTATAATTATTATCAAGTGACTCAAATTCTTGGATCCAACGAGTATCCAAGTTAACATCACTTATATCATTATTTTCTTCAAAAAATATATCATTCATATTATAATATCTAATCAATATAATATAAATTTTTAAACTTATTAATAGTCATCTTCATCTTCATCAGTATAAATGTTATCTTGTATCAAATTTTCATCTTCACTATGTTCATCATCATAAGATATATCGTCATCTTTACTAACCATTTCATACATTTTCTCATAACATTCTGCTCCGTATAACTCAATATACCATGTTTTATAATTTTCCCAATTTTGTATCATTTCCGATATTACTTTTACTGCCTTTTTATTATACTCTGTTTTATTTAAAGAGTCTACATCTTGTTCTTCACTATGTTTTGATTTTTCAGAAATCTTTCCATTTACTACCTTTTTCACTTTTCGGTCATTATCCATACTAATATACAACCAACCCGGCAAGTATACATTTTTTTTTTCTTCCTCTTTTTCTACAAGAAACATGTCTATATAATTTTTTTTTTCTTCTCTAGTTTCATTTTCTATTGCGTTAGAAACCGTGGATAAAGACGGAAACTCTGTTATGTTATCAACTTGTATTTTTTTTTCTATTTTTGAAAAGGTATTTTCTTTTTGAAGTCTTCTCATATTGACTATAGTATAGTTTTGTTATCTTGTCTAAGTAATGTTACTAAGTAGTTATAGTTATAAAACAGTTATTTTTAAGTTGCTTTGTTATTATGTTGTTTGTTATAACAAAGTTGCTTATAAATAATTTAAAGACATATTCATTATACTATTTGTCTCCTAACAGCAATATATGACTAGTATATAACCCTACTTTTTTAAAAGTATAAAAACATACTTTTTTTGTAAAAACAAAAAAATCTATAGGAGACAGCATAATATTTATATATATTATATATATAAAAATGTCATTATTTAATAATGATGATAATTCTTCTAACGAAGACTTTATTATGAAAAAGGCGTGTCATCTAGCAAATGAAAATGTTTTACTAGGTGGTGGACCTTTTGGGTGCATTATCACAGATAATAATGATTTTATTATAAGTGAAGGAACGAATCAAGTTACTTTAAAAAATGACCCAACATTACACGCTGAAATCGTTGCGATTAGAAATGCGTGTAAAAAATTAAATACGTTTAACCTATCTGGTTATACGTTATATACAAGTTGCGAACCGTGCCCAATGTGTTTATCGGCAATATACTGGGCTAGAATAAATAAAGTATTCTATGGGAATACTCGGGAAGATGCAAAAGCGATTGGTTTTGATGATGATTTTATATATGAAGAAGTCAAAAAAAAACTAGATGAACGTAAACTTCAAATGGTGCAGTTGTGTGAAGACACTGCGATAAAAAGTTTCAAATTATGGTGCGAAAAAGAAAACAAAATAAAGTATTAAAGTCGTGTGGTGCCGATTTTAGTATTTACTTTAGACCAAGTGGTGCTGGTTTAAATTATTTAATGTTGAAACTTTAAATAATTTAAAAACTTTTAATGATAAATTATTAATGTTTTTCAATAAAAAATATTTTTATAAATTTATTGATAAATTCAAAAGTAACATACCAATAGTTAACTTTGCAATCTCGTGTACTAGTTTATACCTTCAGTGTAACTATTTATTTTTAGATAATAAAAATAAAAAAGATAACCTATATATATGACAAAACCACTTCACTCTTTTTTGTACTATCTTTTAATGTTTATCATTTTTTATATTCTAGTAGCGCCACTTATAATATATGAATTTAATAGACAAAACAAACTTGTTGAAGGATTTAATAGTGGGTTATCATTTACTGGTTCTTTTTTTATTGTATTTGCAGTTGTATCTCTTCTATGTATATTAGTTTTTTATTTATTTAAATCCTTATTCAAAGACTAACAACCAATCATGAAATCTATATATCATCTATATTGACTTCATCTTCGTCTGCGTCTGTTGCTGTGTTTAACATATTTATTTTCTTTGCGTTACTACCAGTTATATCCATTTCCATCAGTTTTATGTATTCGTCTTCTTTTTCGTCTGTAAATACAATTGACTCGTCTTCCTTGGTAAATGTGTTGGCGTAGTCATTTGAAATAAATATTTTCCAATTTATTCCTTGAACTTGAAGTTTTAATCGTTCTTTGTCTTGGTCCGAGTATACGTCCAATAAGTCACAATTGTCCAATTTTCCCGATGCTTTCTCTGATTCATAGTCTCGGATTCCAACTAAAACCCACTTACCATTAGTTATCATATTATCGCGTTTTCCACGACCTCTGAATTTACCACGAATATGACAAAGACGTGTTTTTTCATCGTGACACAACACGTGACACATTCCGTTTCCAAGGTACTTTACTACTTGTGCATATAATTCACCGTCTTCTATCGCAAAACGAGTTTTAGCAACTTGTTTTGAATTCGCGGGTGTATTGAACTTACGCGCTTGACTTTTATGTCCGCTTCCTCCTTTTGTGTTTTTAACCATTTTGCTGTTTTTATTGTGTGTGTATTTTCCAAATTACTTATTTTTCAAATCAATTTTTTTATTAATATATTTATTTATATTAGTATGACTACTATGAAACTCAATAGAAAATCAAAAAATAAAAGAAAATCTTGTAGAAAAATAAATCGTAGAAAAAAGTCTACTACTAGAAAACACAAAAAATGTAGGAAATGCTGTAAAGGAGGAATGATAAATGAAAACAATAATGGTGAAGAAGAATGTCCCATGTGTCTTACTCCAATCAATACGCAAGATAACCTAATTATGTTTAGAAATTTATTTGAATGTGTTCATGATTTTCATAAAGAGTGTATTATTGGCTTAGTAAAAGCAACAAAAGAAACCAATAATGACATTTTTGGAATAGTATGTCCTCTTTGTAGAGCAGTACAAAACGAACATGGAAATCATATTATTGAAACAATCAGTGAAATTTTAGATATGAATGACAGACGAACAAGAAGAAGTATGTTCCATGATCTTTTACAATACGACTACCCTTATGACGCAAATGAAGATACTTTTTTTAGACTCTATGTATTACCAATTTCAACAAGAATGTATGAGAATGGAAGATACTTTATGTATTGGCATTATGTTACTTCACAACAAACAGTTAGAGGTGCATATTTTTATTACTTATCTTTTGTAATAACCGGAAACGATGCTCGTAGAACTTTGATTAGAGATTATAACTCATTTAGGCATAATACGTATATTCATATTTTTTTAAACTTGTTACAAGTTATTGGTACTACTAATAGAAATCAACAAAATATACTGCTTACGAATGCATTTATAATGTTTTTTATTTTAAACCTTGATAATATAAATACTGATTTTCCGACTGAAATAAACACGAACCTTGGAAGAGTTTCTATAGTTGACATAATTACAGAACTCATTAATATGTTTGGACGTTTTGTAGTTGATAATACAGACTTTGAAAACTATAACCCTCATCTTCCAGATAGACAACTTGGCGGGGTAAGTAATGCGACAACCATTCAAAATAACAAGCGAAGTATTACTTTTAAAATTACATCTATGGAAGATATGAAAGAATTTTTAGATATTATGGGTAAAAACAAAACAAAATTGGAATCTTTGTTAGATAAAGTACCATTTACACTGAGTGCATTTTTTCCAGAAGTAGAGTATACACCAGAACTTGTTCAAAAACTAACACCTTTAATAAAAAATTGAAACTTTTTCTTTGATTTTCAGAAAGTCAAACAAAAACTACTGCAAATATGAAGACTCAAGAAGTACTAATCAACAAAATTGGAGAGATTATTTTATACAAAATAGGAACAAATGCACAAGAAAATTGGGATTTAATTGATGAGTCTAGCGAAGGTGACTTGTGGTTTCACGTAAATGACCTTCCATCTTGTCACGTAGTCACTAGTCTTCCCAATCCAGAAAAATACAACCGTAACGAACTTGCTTATATCGCCAAACAAGGAGCAGTCTTATGCAAACAATATTCCAAATACGCATCCCAAAAAAAATTAGCAATTATTTACTCAAAAATCAAAGACGTTAAAAAAACCGTTCCCGTTGGTAGTGTTGTTACCAACCAAAATGCCAAATTAATTTATATTTAAAATAAGGTGTTTTATAATTTTTTTTATATACTACTACTATAATTATGGAAAAACCATCAGTTAGTGGTGTTTTTTGTATAGGACCATTTAATAGCGGTACAAACTTACTTAACAATATTTTAAATCACTCATCTTGTATTGATAAAGTAACAAAAAAAAAAATAAAAGTTGTAGATTCTGATAGAATTAATAAAGAACCAGACCCTATTTGGAAAGAAATTTCATTAAAACACGTTTTTTCTGAAAAAGTCTTGGATAAATATGTTAACTATAAAAAAATTGGAATAATTATATTGTATAAAAATGTATATAACTGGATATATAGTATTAAGAAAACACCTTATCACCTAGTATTTGAAACTTTATTTACTACAATTGACTTAAAAGGTAATAAATTTGATAATATTATTGAACTATATAATTTTTACTATAAAATGTATATAAATGTTATTGAAAATAATGATAACGTTATTTTTATTGACTACTATAAATTAATAGATGATAAAATATCCTTCAACTATATCAACTACAAGTTGAATAAACTTGGACTATGTATAACTGATAAAGTTAAATTACTAGAAGAGTTGAATAAACCATCAAAAAGTCACGGAAACTGCGTAGATAATTGTAAAACAGCATTAGATAACTATTTAACAAATCAACAACTAGTAAAAAAATTTATAATACATAATACAAAGTTAATAGAAAAAGTGGATACTAATATTATTAACTATTTTGAAAATCAAATTTAAAGATACACATTAAGTTTCTTTAAGTTCAAAACTTAGGAATATATATTCCACGTTTTCCAAAGGTTTCATAGAAATTTTGCCAAGTTTTCGTAGTATTTAATGGTTGAATACTTTTTTCTTGAGTTTCTCTCGTTTGTTCGTCTGGTTCATAACCGAATTGTCCGTAAAATTCTTGCATTAAGTCATCGTCTGGGTCTTCTTGGAATTCAACGATTTGGCGTTCATGATTCAATTTTCCGCCGTATTTTTGGATTCTTTCCAACCAAATAGGAGAGAAAGATGCATAGTATAACCAGTTATAGTAGTAACCCAGAGTGATGAACTGTTCTCTCTTTACTCCTAACAAGGAAAGGTAATTACTGGAATCAATTTGATAAACATATGCGCGAGGTAGAATTTTATAAGGCGGTAACTCTTTGGTTGAAATGATAGTCTCGTATTTTTTAAGCGCGTCTAACTCATCAACATTTAAGTTGAGAATGAAATTTTTACCCATTTTTACCTTTTGAATTTGATAGTAAAGAGAGAAAGTTATGGATAATACGATTTTTTGCGGCGTCACATTTTTTTTCGGTTTTTTGTATATTTCTTCAAATTTTTGCATTTCTTCTGACTTTTTTATGTTTTTATCTGTTTTTTCAAAATATTCAACGACTTTTTCCATAAGGGTTTTCAGTTTGTTTTCTGGGGTTTGCAAGATATATTTAGATAATTCTTCGTAGTTTCTCTCATTCAAGAGAGAAGTTAAAGTCATTTTGGTTGTAAATTTATCGTTTTCTTTTGATTTTTGTATCAAAAGGAAGATATCTAGCGAATAAGGACGGATTAAGAAGTTGTTGATGATGAGAGAAATAATCTCTCTTTTTTCTTCGGACTTTTTACTTTTTTCTAGTTTAGCTTGATTTTCTCTCAAAAATGTTGAAAATATTGGGTTTAATGCGCAATAACAATCAAAATAGATGTTCCATACTAACTCTAGCAACTCTTTTTCAAAACCAGAATAATAGAGTTCGTACGCCCAAAATAAAGATTTTTCTTCATTTCTCTCTAATAATGAAGTGAAAAGTGCGATTTTTACCTCGTTTTTAATATATAAATAACGAGTAAATACAACGGAAGGTTCGTAATTTAAGGTTGACGACATTTTTGCGATAGTTGATGATTTTATTATAAATTAAGTATTTCTATTTAATTTGTTTCAATTTTTTTCATTTTTTATATATTTTAACAAAAACTATATAGTTTTTATATTTTTCTTGAGTTACTATATAAATGGGAGAGAGTTGGATTAAATTAGTTCAAAGAGTGTTCAAAGAAAACCGCGCAAAGAATCCAGACTACAAATACAAACAAGCAATGGTTGATGCTAAAAAAATATATTCTGGAAATAGTAGTGGCGTTTCATCTTCAAAGAAATCGTCTAAAAAATCATCTGCAAAAGATGACACCAGTAGTGAAGAAATGTCATCTTCCTCTACTAGTGATGAATCTTCGTCTCCAGTTTCATCATCTTCTTCATCATCACCTAGAAAATCTAGAAAACATCACCGAAAATCACGTCGCCATCATCACAACAAAACCAAAAAACACAACCGTCACGGAAAAAAATGTCATTGCCACAAATGTGAGACTAAATATGGAGGTTAAATAGTATCAAAATTTGTTGTTGAATTTGATACTATTATAAAATAACGATTTTTATAAGTTTTTTTTATCTTTTTTTCCAAAACTTTGGCATCTTTTTCAACCCCTTCTTCTTCAAAAAGTCGTGTAACTTCTTCTTTTAGTAATTCAATATTCGTATCACAAAAATCTACGAATCCTTCCGAAGGTTTATATTCTTTTTTTGTTATGTTTGTTATAATATGTTCATCCATTGCATCTAATAGTTCTTTATTTACTGCTATATAGTTTGAACGTTGAACTGGTTCTTTTTTCACAGTTCCTTTTTTTCTGAAGTAATAACGAGCACTCTTGAACATTTTATCTATAATATCACCTTGATAATTTAATGACGTTAAACGATTTACTTCACTATTTACTAGGTCAGAGTTACTTTCTATCCAAATTTCCCACGACTCTTTAAAATATTTTCTCTCATCATATTGATGAATTTTTGCAAATTGATAAATTTCATTCATAAACTCTTGTGTAAATTTGTACCTATAAATATTTATATTTTCTTGTTTTATACTTGATGTATTACCAAATGTATCAACTCTGGACTTTTCATCTGAATGTCTTGTATCATTTCTACTGTACCTTGTCCCAAATTCATCATCAAGGGTTCCATTATTATTAGAAGTAAAATCACTATTGTGGTTGATATCAAGGTAAGTAGTGCTTCCATTTTGCATTATCCGGGTTATTTATAACTGGTTTGTTTGTTGTTGTTTTGAAATACTTAACTTATAAAAATTAGTTTCAATTTTTTTTATAATTATGATTTTATTTAAAAATTGAAAGAAACTATTTAATAATATTTTTGTTAATATTATTAAAATGTTACCAGTTTCCCAAGAATTAGAAATGACTCTTAAAGAATTTGACTCTTCAGATTTAATGAATCAAGTTTGCAAGTATAATGAAGAATTACAACAAAATATTGTGTCATACCTTAAAACCTTCGGTCTTGTTGAAAAAAAAGCATTCCTTATAGCAAAAAAACACTTGGGTACTTCATTTCATATTCTTAAAAGCACTGGATACCAAGAATGGAAAAAAAAATTGACAACATAGTAAATATTTATCTATACGAACGGGTTTTTCTTTTTCTTGTTTGTTTTTTTAAACGTCTTCTTACCTTATTTGTTTTATTAAATTTATTAATACTATTCGTTATTCTTTTTTTTACTATTGAAGCACCCCCCGTTTGCAGTTCATCATTTTTATTTTCACTACTACTATTACTTGTAGTACCCATATTTGTACTTTTATTGAATAGTTCTTTGTAACGACGTATTGTTTCAGTAATGGTGTCCATATTTGCAATATATGCTTCTAAATATGCAACTTGAGTTGCTTGAAAAGCCTTTACTATGTCATCTAATACTCTAATTCCTTCTATTACCTCACCCATTATTGGCACAGTTCCAGCAACGTCTAGTATCATTTTAACCATAGATTGACCTAATTTTATTCCACCAGAAGTTACTATTTCAATTAACTTAAATAACGCTTTTTTTATGGGAGGTGACGCTGCTTCTATAATAACTCCGCCTTTTTCTCCAATTGTTCTTGCCAATTCTGTTAACTGTTCTTGTACTTCTGGGTCCTCTAACAACTCATTCAACTGATCTATTTTTTCCTTTAATATTTGTTTTAACTGATCATTTGACAATGAAGAAGACGACTCATTTAATTTTGACAAATCTAAATCCAACATTTTTGTTGCTTTATTTACCACTATATTAGCACCCATTTTGAATATACTTGACGCTTGTTCTAATACTCCTAAAAGACCACTATGATTTATTTTGTTTTCATTTTTAACTTCTACTTCTTCTTCTTGTTCTTGTCCGCCTTTCATTATTCTTTTTTTCTTATAAAAAATGTTTTTATTTTTATTTTTTAAAATTCTTTTTTTATTTTTCATAACTATCTAATATAATGTTAGGTTTTTATTTTTTTATCCATCATCATTTTCTTAAAATCTGAAAATTTCATTGCATATGTCTTGTCTACTACTTTTCTTTCCACTTTTTTCAAAAAACTAAAGTTTACCATTTTTCCTTCATAGGAATAACGATTTGAGTTTTCCTTCAACAGTAATGCTTCACTTAATGTACTTTTATCTGGTTGCGGAATTACTTTTTTTGATACCGATTTATTATCAGTTGGTATTCCCGCGCTTTTTAAAGAGTTGTCCCTATTATAATTTTTTAACTTTGCAAATACATTTTTCTTAGGTGGAACATTCATTGTCAAGTCTTCCTTTTCGCTTTTTTCCTTTTTTTCTTCCTCTAATTTTATTCGCTGTTCTTCTTGTTTTTGGTCTAATTTTTCTTGCGCTTCCTTTAATTCTTTTTCCATATCAACATACAACTTTTTACATCTGTTTTGAACTACATATTTTCTCGCAACAACTTCCAAGTAACGATATGGTATCGTACTATCTGAATAATATATAAATGTTTCTCTTGAACTGTCGTAATACATTATCACATTACCAACTGGTGTTCTTTCTATCAAAATTGAATTTTTCAACTGTTCAAGTCTATCTTGACTTAACTCAACCTCTTCTGTTTTTTTATACTCTTCCTTGTATTTTTCTTCAAAAATAATTATTTTTTTAAGTGTTTCTTCCTCTTTTGTTTCTGTTTCATCTGTTTTTTCTTTTTCATCAGTTTGAGTCAGAAACCCACACACAACTTTACAAAAAAAATGTGTTTTGTTGAATAATAGTTCCATACTTGTTGAAATATACTCGTTCATTATTGTTGCATTTTCTATAAACTGTTTCTTGTCACCATCAGTATAAAAATGTAAATTTTCTTGCAAATAAATATCTAACGTATTCGTAAAAAAATCAAAATTAAAAAAAAACGCTCGTTTGAAGTCTTCGTTTTCATCTAACTTTTTTTTCATATAAAAAATAAATAAACCAGTGGTTAACAAGTTTAATATTGTATCTATCGTTGGAAAATACATTCTCTTGTTAATACATATTCACTTATTTTTATATTTAAATATTTATTGTTTTAATTCTTCTTTTAATTGTTCTTTTCTATACTCAAATAAATCTCGGATTTCTTCGGATAAGTCAGCACATTTTATTAAGTCAAACGTTTTTTTCGTATTGTTCGGATGAAGTCTTACCAAATACAACTCTCTAATTTTTTTTCCGTATTTGGCTTCCAGTATTGCTTTATAAGTATTCAGTTGCAGACTGTAATGCCAAAAGTTCGTGTCTGGTAAGTGATTTATACACTCTGTAACTCCGTATTTATTAAAACCATTTGTTTTTGTTATTTCTTTTGCTCTTTTCCAGTCATATATGGAGAGAGTACCATCTTCGGGGTTTTGGTATACCATATCAATAGAACCGGATAATTTTAAATCTTCGTTGTAAACGGTCCATTCAGTTCTATAAGGTTTTAAATGTGGAAACGCTTTTGCAAATTCCAAGAAAAACCCCCATTCTTCGGATTCATTGGGAGGAGACTTGTCTTTGTATTTTTCATAATAATGGTCCAATAAATCTTGGTGAGTTATCGGTTGGTCTGACGGTGGAAGGTCATAATTCATAAAACACTCTATGTCAAAATGAAGGTCGGTTCCGGCACCAGATACGGACTCGGCATTTTTCTTCCATAAGTCCTTGATTTGTTCTGGTGTTTGTCCCCAGTATTTATTTTGTGGATTCCAATTTTTTCCCTTCATCATTTTTGTGATGATATCGTCTGCATCAAAATGTGGGAAATGACTGTGATTCCACGTCGTAACCGAAGTATATTTTGATTCAATATCGGTTAAAATGGTATATTTATGTGTTGGTTCATCAAACAAAATATTTTCATCCCTTGGATGAGAATATTTATTTTTCAAAGTGGGTAATAAAACGGATTTGCTTTCTTCAGTTGTTGTCATTTTTGTTGTTTCTTTATCTTTGAGTTACTAATGACTAATAAATTTAAATCAATTTTTATTTGGAGTCATCTTCTAACTGTTTTACACGTTGTTTGAGTTCTTGTATTTCTTTTACGAGTATACCGATTATACTTATATAGTCTAGTGACTGTGTTTGTTGTCCATCTTTTTCTCCGTCTACTAAAAATGGATAGTATTCTTGCACTTCGTGTGCTATAAAACCAATTTCCTTTCTATTTTTTGCTTTATTCGTGTAAGTGACGGGTCTAAATTTTAGTGTGTTGTATATATTTAAATCCAAATTTTCTATATCATCTTTGATACGATAATCCGAAGTAGTCGTTGTAACTGTTAACCAAGAAGTACCACTGGACACTTTTAATACTGCACTCGTTGTGTCATAGTAAATGGAACCCGTTGAACCAGTTACACCCGATGTACTTGAATAATTACCTACTGAAACAACACCATTGGCAATACTGTTTTGGCAACTTACAAGATAAGTAGAAGAATCATCACTAGTATAACCAATAGCAATTATATATTGTCCGCACCCAGACATTACATAGTAGCGAGAACGATGTGAATTTGTATACGTAGTAAACGTTTTACCATAATCTAAACTTATTATTACATTTTCATGATCAAGGTCATTTCCGATAATGTATTGTCCAGAACTTGATACTGTACAAGTTTGGTTAAACATTGAGTACGTTGTACTTATATTCCATGTGTTTCCATAGTCTGAAGATACCATTAGACCAGTGCTACCATATGGATTATTACTACCTATTAGATATTGTCCAGACTGTGAAACAGAATATAATTGTGAATAACCACCAAATGAATATTTGAAACTAAAACTTTTACCAAAATTTGTTGAAATATATAAGTTTCCATTTGAGTCATTTACATACATATACTGTCCCGATCCAGAAACCAATGCATATGCCCATCCAGCATTAGAACCAGAAGATAATACTTCTGTAAAACTTGTTCCGTAGTCAGAAGATACATATATGTAACCGTTTGTTTGCGCGTCGCAAAATACTTGATACTGTCCACTAAATGATAGACTATTACGAGATGATAAAGTTAAATCAGTAGATGATGACTCAAACTCATATTTTTTACTCCAACTATATCCAAAGTCAGTTGAAATATACACTGCCGCTGGGTAGTCTACACTTGAGTAATTAGAAACTGCTAGTTGGATATTACCCGAAAGATTAATTGCGCACATAGTAAATATAATACTTGTATCAGCAGAAGATGTATTCCACGTAGTTCCATAGTTTGTTGAATACTTGATTATACTAGGTACGTTACTATTATATCGTGAAATTGTTGTTTGGTATTTTCCAGAACCCGAAATAGATACCCCTTTTAATAAATAACCTGAATCTATGATAAAATTTGTATTATTCACAAAATTTTTTCCAAAAGTATTCGGATCAAACTGAATACTTTGTAAAGAAAACAAGTCTAATGTTGTTGGTGCAAATAGTCCCGGATAGGTGGAACTGGTATTTCCTCCAATAGCATATGCCATTTGTAGGTAGTTGTCACTGGTTAAAGTTGCACCGCCAGTGAGTCCAGTATAACCTACGGTGGTTACTCCGACCAGCGAAGACCCACTTCCAATAGAAGACCAACTAGTACCATCAGAGTATTTCAACACTGAATCTGTTGTATCATAGTAAATGGAACCCGTTGGACCAGTTACACCCGATGTACTTGAATAGTTACCTACTGAAACAACACCGTTGGCAATACTGTTTTGGCATGTGTAGACATAATGTTTACCATTTACAAGTTCTCCTATAGAAAAAATATACTGACCACTACTTGATATACTTATATCATAATAATTAAGTCCAGTTTCACTAGGTAAAGTAGTTGTATTAAAACTACTTCCATAGTTACTAGAATATACTAAGAAACTATTTTCTGCTGATAATACTTGATACATTCCATCTGCCGAAATTGAACAATATATATACCATGATGTTGAACTATATGTGGTGGTTATTTCTGTCCAACTATTTCCATAGTCTGACGAAACTTTTATTATATATATTCCCGCGGCGGTTTGATATTGTCCAGACGAAGACATATTAATTACACTCCAGTAGTTAGTTGAGTTATTTACTTCTGTCCAGTTATTTCCATAATTTGAAGAAGTATAAATTGACCCGTCATAAACAACTGCAGACTGATACTGACCCGATGCAGATATACAAACATTCTCCCAGTCATATCCAGTCGTACTTGTTACTTCTGTCCAACTATTATTTCCATAGTTTGACGAAGTATAAATCGCTCCACCAGAGGCACAAGCAACTTGATATTGACCCGAAGAAGAAATTGCAACTGATTTCCATTCTGTAGTTGCTGGAGAATATGTAGATAACCAGTTTGAACCATAGTCAGACGAATTATAAATTGCTCCACCATAGACACACGCAACACGATACTGTCCAGACGCAGACATTTGTATATTTGACCAAAGTTGAGTACTATTTTGAAAATTACTATCTATGTAAATCAATGATGATAGTGTTTTTCCATAGTCGGAAGAAATGTAAATGTAACTTGAAGTTAGTCTACGTCCCCAAAAAGTTTGATATTTTCCATTTGATGAAGTAGATAGCTTGTATATTGTATTACTAATTTCATTAGTATTTTGAACAAAGTTCTGTCCAAAGTTGGCAAGGTCTATTGTTTGTGTTGAAAAAATATCGGAGTACGACCCGGGCATCAATCCCGGATAGGTGGAACTGGTATTTCCTCCAATAGCATATGCCATTTGTAGGTAATTGTTACTGGTTAGAGTTGCACCGCCAGTGAGACCAGTATAACCTACTGTGGTTACTCCAGCCAGCGAAGACCCACTTCCAATAGAAGACCAACTAGTACCATCAGAGTATTTCAACACTGAATCTGTTGTATCATAGTAAATGGAACCCATTAGACCAGTTACACCCGATGTACTTGAATAATTACCTACTGAAACAACACCATTGGCAATACTGTTTTGGCATGTGTAGATATAACTATCATTATTTAATGAGTTATCACAAGCACAACTAATATACTGTCCAGATGCAGATATAGACGTTCCAAAACAATTTCCAAAAGTAATACTAATAATACCCCAGTTATTTCCATAGTCTTTTGAATAGTAAATTTTATTGCTTGAACCACCTATCTGATATTGTCCAGAAGCAGATATTGATATTGAACCGGAGGTGTAAGTAGAACCAGTAGTTGGAGTTTGCCACGTCTGTCCATAGTCCGACGAAATGTATAAAGAACTAGCAGACGATACCGTTTGATATTGTCCTGAACTAGACATTGCCGTACCAACAAAATCATCACTAATTATTATTGTACTATTTTGTACGAAACTTTTTCCATAGTTTGATGAAGTATATATATAGTTACTACTTGTGCTATTTGTACAAAAAGTTAAATACTGACCAGAAGCAGATACTGACAGATACACATATACAAGAGGTGTAGTAGAAACAGTGTAAACTGACCATGTTAGTCCATAATCACTTGACACAACTATCACTTCAGTACTATAGTCTGGGTTTGGTCCCATTACAAACTGATACATTCCCGAAGCAGATATTCCAATTGCTGTTCCAGACTGACTACTGTAATAACTAGAATTTGTAACTGGTGACCATGTTGAACCAAAATCATCTGAGTTATAAACATACTTAGTACTTGACGGCACAATCGTAAAATAAACCATTTGGTACTGTCCCGACGATGATACACAAACTTGATTATAATATAATATTCCACTTACACTTGGAGGCGTTGTTGGATTAATCCACGTTTGTCCGTAGTCAGAAGATATTTTTAAGTTTCCACTAGCGAAACTATTAGAGTAATTTGAACATGCAGTTTGATATTGTCCACTTGAAGAAATAGATATACTTACCCATCTATTCTTGTCACTTGCTAAACTTGTACTTGTATTCTTAACCCAATTTTGTCCAAAGTTGGCAAGGTCTATTGTTTGGGTTGAAAAAATATCAGAATATGAACCGGGCATCAATCCCGGATATGTTGTGCTTGTTCCACCTCCAATAGCATATGCCATTTGTAAATAGTTGTCACTGGTTAAAGTTGCACCACCAGTGAGACCAGTATAACCTACGGTGGTTACTCCGGCGATTCCTCCACCAGTAGCAATAGAAGTCCAACCAGAACCATTGTATAGTCTCAAATTTTGTGAAATAGTATTGTAATAAATAGACCCTGTTATACCAGATGCACCGGCATCTGATGAATAGTTTCCAACCCCAATGGTTCCATACGTATTCATTTGTCTTATACTTGAATTGCCCATTTGAATTGAATTAGATGTATACCCTATGGCACTAGCACCTATCACTATCACATTTGATAAATTGTCAGAACCAACATCTGAATAGTGACCTAAACAAAGATTATATGTTCCCTCCTTATTTGTACCTAATGAACTACGTCCTATAGCAGTATTATATGAACCCGTTGTGTTACTAGACATAGATGATTTTCCAACTACAACATTACTGCTACCTATTGTGTTAGCAATTAAAGTTTGAACACCAAGTGATACGTTACTTTCCCCACTTGAGTTATTTCTTAAACTTTCATGCCCAATAGATATATTTTCACCACCAGTTGTTGTAGTACTCTGTGAATAAGTACCAACTGCTACATTAAAAATGGCCTCATTTCCGTAAAGACAGTTAGTTCCAATTGCAACTGAAAATGAACCAGTATTATTCACAAGAGCATTCATACCTACTGCAGTATTTGATATAATATTACTACCTCCTAGTCCAACTGTTAAATTATTCACGTTTATATCAGAGGAAAATGATTTAGCGCCTGCAAATGTTTGACCACTCGTGGTTACTACTCCCGGATATGTTTCTTCTGCCGGACCCAACTGTAAATAACCATCTGAAGTAGTTGTTGCACCACCAATTAATCCATAGTCACTTATTGAAGTTACTCCCCCAACAACACCAGTGGCACCAGTGTAACCATTTGCACCAGTGGCACCAGTTGGACCCGTTGGACCCGTTGGACCCGTTGGACCAGTGGGTAAGTAACCAAATGATATATAATTTACATAGTCACCGCTATTTGGTAATTCAAAATATGCATAATACTGTGTTGTTGCACTATATGAGTCGCTTCTTGTAGCGTTAACTAATAATGTGGAATTTTTATAAAAAGATACGTCAAAATAAGTCAAAGTAATTGTAAATTGATCTGTTGAGGTATATGTTCCAGATGTTCCGGTATCATTTCCATTTGCATAAATTTGAAAAGTATTTGTTTCACCTTCATCAAAATTAAAGTAATTCCAAACAGTATAACTACTTCCATCATAATAAGATAAACCTATACGATTTGTTAATGGACCATTTATTTCGTTGAAAAATGTTAAAAATGCGGTGTTGTAACATTCCAATGTAGTTACTAATATACTTGGATTTTCATACAATGTGAGAATAGAATTTTCACTCGGAAATGAAACTTCACTACTATAATTTGTTGTTAGAGTAAATAAAGCAGGTGCTGCTGCACCCGTCGCACCAGTCGCACCGGTAGATAAATAACCAAATGAAATATCCGTTATATAGTCATTTACATCTGGCAGTCCAAAATAAGCAAAATAGTTGTTTGTTGAAGTAGAGTTATCAACTCTATTAGCGCTTATCAACAAAGTAGAATTCAAATAATAATATACTTTAAGTCCATCCAATAGAATTGTAAACTGGTCAGTTGAAACAAATGATGTAGGACTTAACCCAGAATCTGCGCCATTAATATAAACTTTAAAAGAAGATGAACTTGTTTCTATATTAAATATAAAATAATTCCAAGGCGTATATGTACTATTATAATAATAAGATAACCCAATCTTATTTTGAGACGTTCCATCAGTGTTGTTATAAAATGTTAAAAATGCATTAACATAACATTCTTTAGTCACGGTTGTATTTGTTGAGTTACTTGCTATTATTTTTATTGTATTTTTTGTTGGATATGTAATATTTGATGTTCCAGTCACGCCAATTAATGTAAATAACGCTGGACCAGCCGGACCCGTTGTACCAGTAGCACCCGTAGCACCTGTGGAACCAGTTCTACCAGTTGCACCAGTTGCACCAGTTGCACCAGTTGAACCAGTTCTACCAGTTGCACCCGTAGAACCAGTCGCGCCAGTTAAACCAGTATCGCCAGTATAACCAATACCAAGAGTGTTCCACACTGAACCATTAAATACTTTTAATACTGACTCACTAGTGTTGTAATAAAGTGAACCAGTTATGCCACTTGCATCACCATCATCTGTGTATGTTCCAACACCAACTGTACCATATGTGTTCATTTGTATTATTTCAGAGTTACCCATCCAAATTGTATTGGATGTGTAACCTACTGCAGAAGCACCTATTGTTATTACGTTTGACAAAGAAGACGAATTTATATCAGCATTATAACCAATAGAAATGTTATCACTACCACTTACATTTGTAATTAAAGATGATGTACCAATGGCAATATTTTGGGAACCAGATGTGTTAGAAGATAAACTATCATAACCAATTGCAACATTATTTTGACCATCACCATTACTATTTAACCCACGATAACCTAATACAGTATTGGTTGGATTACTACTTCCACCTAAACCAACTGTTATTGAATTTACTATTAAATCAGATGTAAAAGTTTTTGAACCAGCAATACTTTGGGTATCTGTAGTTACTATGCCCGGATACGTGGTTGTCGCCGGCGCTAATTGTAAATAGTTCGTGGTTGTTAATGTTGCACCGTACTCTATTCCATCAGTTGACACTACAGTAACTCCATTTAGTCCACCAGAACCACTGCCTATAGAAGTCCATTGTGTGCCAGTATATACTTTTAATGCTTCGCTTGATGTATTGTAGTAAATAGAACCAACTGCACCTAATGGATTTGACGAATAGTTTCCTACCGAAACAACACCATTGACAATCGTGTTTTGACAAACATAAATTGACCCTCCGTTTACACAACCACTCATGTACTGTCCGTTTGCTGAAACGGATAATGCATTAAACTCTATTGCAGAAGAACTTACTGTCCAAGAATTTCCATAGTTAGAAGACGTGTAATAATATGTGTCATCTGTAGTTGATACAATTTGATACTGTCCAGACGCACTCATTGCTACTGATAACCAGTAATTAGTTGTTCCACTTATAGACGACCAAGAGTTACCATAGTCTGAGGAAATATAAATAGTTGACGCTAAAGCAACTGCTGTTTGATACTGTCCAGATACAGATATTGCAACGGATTTCCAGTTGACACTTGTTGTAGTTTGTTGTGACCATGATACTCCAAAATTTGAAGATGTATATATGTAACCACCTAATGAATTTCCACTACTTGATACTGCTACTTGATATTGACCAGACCCAGAAACAGCAATAAACTGCCAGTTAGAAGTTGGGGTAGTTACTTGTGACCAAGATTCTCCAAAATTTGAAGAAGTGTATATATAACCACTTGATGAAGAACTAGATACTACTGCGGTTTGATACTGTCCAGAAGCAGATACCGCTACAGATTGCCAATTTGCAGTTGTTGATTGTGCTGTCCATGATGACCCAAAATTTTGGGAATAATAAATAACCCCACCATAAATAACTGCGGTTTGATACTGTCCAGATGATGATATTGCAACCGACTGCCAGTCTGCAGTTTTTGGAGAGTTGGCAGATGACCAAGATTGTCCATAGTTGGATGAACTGTAGATTGAACCGTTTGATACACAAGCGATTTGATACTGTCCAGAGGATGACGAAACAATAGAACTCCAGTTTGCACTTGTATATGAAATTTGTACAAAGTTCGCACCTAAATTTGTTAATGCTAGTGGTGACTGAGTAGAATAAATGTCTAATGTTGACGCTGGAAAAAGTCCCGGATATGTTGTCGTATCATTTCCAGCAACTGCATTTGCGAGTTGTAAGTAGTTATCGCTGGTTAGAGTTGCTCCATTTTCAAGAGGGGTTGAAGACAGTCCAGTTACTCCCATCACTGAACCTACGTTTGACCACGATGAACCATCATAAACACGCAATACATCACTCGTAGTATTATAGTATACTGAACCAGTAGTCGCTCCTATAGTGGGGTCTGATGAAGTTGAACCAATTCCAACGCTTCCTTTTACGTAGATATTAGATGCGAAAGATGCGTATCCTCCAAAAGAAGATGTTCCAGAAACAGTCAAATTCTGTACTGATAAATCACTGTATGTCATTGTACCAGTTACAATCAAGTTAGTGGTTGTTGTTGTTCCAGTTACATTCATGTTACTTGAAGTTGTAATACTTCCAGCCGAAGTAATACTTCCAGATACGTATAAATTGGAAGAAATAGTCAAACCGCCATAAAAAGCAGTTGCTGCATATACTGCAAGGGTATTACTTGACGATGCACCTAAAATAGTATTCCCATTCACAGTTAATGACGTTGTTCCACCCGATAAAGTTAAACCATCTGTCATTGTTGCTGCACCAGAAATGTTCGTTACTGCTAAAGTAGTTGTTCCAGTGACTGTTAAGTCAGTAAATGTCATTGTATCGGTTACTGTTAAGTTTTTAGTTGTAATAGTATTTGTTACTGTCAAATTAGTTAAACTTAAATTACTTAGTGTAAGTGTTCCATTTATAGTTACATTATTAAATGTTGCTGTACCAGTAAAACTAGATACACCACTTACAGTTAAGGATGAAATTGTTGTGGTTGTTAAACTGGTCGTTCCGCTTACAGTTAGGTTAGTTAATGATAAAGTTGTTATTGTTGCAGTACCACTTATAGTAATGTTGGTGCTATAAATATCCGAAGAAGTTATTGTATTTACAGTTAAACTTGTTAGACTCAAAGTATTCAAATTTAATGTTCCACTTACGGTCAAGTTATTTATGTAAACAGTTGAACTACTAGTTGTTGAACCAATTACTACTGAAGAAGATGTACCATAAAGTGTTGGTGTCAAAGACGAAGAATCAGATGTAATACTGTTTGTAGTTAAACCATTTGAAAATGTAGCAGTTGAACTAAATGACGCTGGCGCTGTTACAGTTAAACTATTGGTCACTGTTAAATCTCCAACAGATAATGTAGTGTATGTTAATGAACCGCTTGTTATTGTTAAAGTATCCGTGGTTAATCCACCCGTAATTTCTACACCGCCATTAAATGTTGCAAATCCACCAACAGTTAAAGTATCGCTAACAACTAAATTGGTAAACTGTCCAGTTCCCGGAATATATGCTGTGGTTTGAAGTGTTCCATCCATAAAATAAATACCTTCTGTCTGCATTAAATAATTTCCACTTAAATCAATATGACTTGCACTAACTATTTTTGAATTTTCCTCTCCAAGTACATTTGAAATTGTCTGATTGTCACTATTGAAATAATGGTTTCTTACAATGTTATTTGTTGCTGCATAGTTTAGACCTCCATACTTTCTAAATGACATTCTATATGTATATTCATAATTTTATATTTTTTAATATTATTTCCGTCAAAAATAATATTAATTTTTATAATATTTAGTGTTATATTTTTTCAAATGTATAGTTATTTTTTATTACCATAACTGTTGTTGAATGACGAGGATATATTTTATTTCAACATAATCTTTTTTTTGTTTATATAATTATGTTTAGAAATACTAATGGGATACAATATTGAAATATCATTCAACATGTTAAAACATGCAAACGTTTCAGAGTTAAAACAAAATATTACCGACTTTGCATTAGACTGTAACTGTGACCACTATTACTATTTATATGAAATAGAAGGAAACTGTAAGTTACCAAGAAATCACTGCGTTATTGTAGTCAATTTTAAAGACGATGAAATATTTAGTTGTTCTGTTTTTGTAAAAAAAGTTAGAAAAATGAAGGATTTATATATTGAGTGCATTTATGAAGACGAAGTTATGTGTAAATTAATTTATGCATCTCAATACTATTTAACAACAATAGATAAAGATAAAGTAATTAAGTACAACAAATTCAAAAGGGAGCGTAGTTTATCCGATAACGAAAAATTAATTTTGGATCAAATCACTAATCCTACTAAGAAATGACGAGGTTTTTCTTTTCCTTCTTGATTTTCTTTTACTTGTTTTTGAAGAATGCGACGGAACGTTATGGTCATCTGTTAAATGAATCCGTATTGTTTTTGGTGATGGAGTTTTATAGTCTTTCTTTTTTGTTTTTGTTGTTGTTAAATGGTGACGTTTTACTGGAGTATGGTGTGACTTGTAATGAGAATGATTATGTTTTCCTCTATGTGGATGTTGTAACTTTTTCTTAAGTTGTAATAAATTATTTATTTCTGACTTTAAACTGTCTTCATCTTGGGACATCATTTTATCTAGTTCACCCTTTATTTGTGATTCTATGTTATTCTTATGATTTTTATAAGTGTTTGATTTAGGATAAACACTTGTACGGAACAAGTATGGTTGAGGTTTGTATTGTAAAATTGGTGTAAAATCTTCATTTATTAGAAAATCATCCTCTATTCTATTTTCTAGCGGTTTTTCTATAGAAGGAATATTCAAAAGATTTTCTAAATCTCCTTTGGACAACTGTAACGTGAAATTATCTTTTTTACCATTTGTATTTACATCCAAATTTAAATTTGCCACTTGTCCATTGTAATCAGCGTCCCAATTTATTTGATTTACATTATTTACTCCGGGTTTTTGGATAACTGTTTGACTTATTCCTTGACTTTTAATGTATGTTTTGGGTTCATTATTTCCGAGGTTATTATTATTTAACTCTTTTACAATTACTATATCCATTTTTATCTTATATATTCTTCATATTTTATTTGTTTGAATTAAAAAAATAAAATATTTCATAAAGTATTATGGATTTTATTGAAATTAATGACAGTGTTGATTATGAAAACATTGGTTATGTAAATGAAGATGGCATTTTTAATAGTGAAACAAGTAACCACGTCATTTCTGACTTTTCACAACCAGTGCCTAATTTAGTTGATAATCAGTCATTTTATCGGGACTTTGTCAAAAAAAATCCACAGCGTGAAACTATACAGTCAGTTCCATATCCAAAACCTATTTTAAAACAAAACATTGATTCACAAAAACAACCACAAAAAAAGGTTACATACGATGACATTTTATCTTCTTTAAATATGAAAGTAGTGAATGGTAAGTTACAAATTATTCGTGGAGATGATGTAGAACATCAACCACCTATGCAAAGAGGTCTACAAGTTTCTTCTTCTTCACGTCCGCATCATCAACATACTTCAGCACAAGTATATACAAAACAAAATGATTTTTATAACAAATTTTTGCAAGCTCAGCAACAACAACAAGTCGTTGAAGAAGTAGAACTTACTCCAGAACAAATTGCTGAACAACAACAATATCATAAACGTTTGATGATGATTCAATACATAAAGAATCAACAACAAAGACAGCGGGTGGGTCAAATTAAATCCAAGAAAATGAAGTTTGTTTAAACAACAATTGGAAAAGATGGTTGCATTGCAACACCACAAATTCCGGGATCATTTTTACTGTCACTTCTTTCAATCTTTACATATCCTTGGTCACCCCAGTCAGCAGACCAAGAATTTTTAACCAACCAGTAGTCTACACCATTTTCTGTTCCATAACCAACAATTAATACTCCGTGGTCCAACTCAGTTCCACAACTATCGCTGGTAATTACACCACTTGAATATGATTGAAATATTCTTTGGTCTGCCTCAATAGCGATTGATACGGGTCCAAAAGCAACTGCTTCTTTAAGTGCCAACTGGTTATTTGCTTCTACGTCACTGCACGCATCTATGGTTACTTGAGGTTCACAAGTTGACTTGCATAATCCAGCTGAACCCGCAGAAGAAGTATATGGGTAAGAGTCCTCGGAACACATTCCATTGTCCATCGCATATTGAAATGCATTGTCCATTAGTCCTCCCTTGCAACCCAAGTTGCCATTGGACCTAGAACATTCTACTAGTTGTTCTTCCGATAAACTGACTAACTTATTCGTAGCAATTGCCCACGCACCTTCCATGGCACCAGTTGCCGAAAATGACCAACAAGAACCACATTGTCCTTGGTCTTTTACGGGAGTAACCGCATTTTGTGTTCGCCAGTCTACTGAATCTGGAACTTTTGAATTTTGGAATGAATATGTCTCACAAGGTGATGCAGCAGTTGTTTGTAATAGTCCGGCACCCACAATATTTTTCTTGAATTCGGTTGCGGATAAGTCAGTGAAACGATTGACTGCCATAGTGAAGTTATGTTTTTCCAAGTTATGTTGTATAATTGTTTTTAGATTTTCCTTAAATATGTCAAAACGTTGGGTTAACTCTCCTTGGGAAGAATACACTTTATTGAAGCGTTTTTGAAAATTCAAAAATGACTTCCAGTAATCTAACGAATCTACTACTTCGTTAGAAGGTTCACCACAAACAAATTGGGTAGATAATAGTTGCAAAAACTGAGCAAGTAAAAAAAGATTCATAACAAGTTGCATTTTGTTATTGGTATATACTATAAATATAAAAATCTTTATTACCTTTTATAATTATATTAGTGACGTGGCACTGTAACGGGAGTCGGTGTTAGAACTCAAAGTTGTATTCTACGCTTTTAAGGTCCGTTTTTATTAGGTTATACAAGTGTGTACGAATTTTACTTACTAGGGTTGGAGAACTTTCAAAGTCTATGCTCATTAACTTATGTAAAGTTTTATCATATATGTCACTTAGTTTTTCCCCTTTTAGTATTTCTGTCTTGTTTTTATTGTACCATTCACACAATTGTGATAATATTTTTGAGTGAATATGCTTCAACATTAAGACAAACTCTTCGGGTTGTAGTTTTTTCCAGTTTGTTGTGGGGTTAGAGGTATTGTTGTAAATGTATATACTATTATTTTTTTGACTGAATGCTTTTATAGGAAGTTCCGTGATGGACATGAAATTTTCTTCTACAATATGAATAATAGTTTGTAGAGCAGTATCATTCATTAATATATGTACCGCATTTTGTGTCACTTTAATAGTTTTCATAAATTCTTTGAATGTTTTTGTAGGTGGTTGTTGCTGGGGGTCTGCTGTATTCAACCATTCTAATATGTTGACCTTTTTCATACCTTTGGTGAGATGTTTATGAAGTTCACTTATTTCTTCTTTCATCTTCTGGTTTTCTAGTGCCAATTCTTGTACAATACTATACAACATGGTTAAAGTTGGAATACTGCTTGTTTCTTCTTCTTCGCATTTTTCTTCACGTTTTAGGGACGCTTTAGAGTTTATTTGCTTAGAATGAATCAGTTCACACAAAATAATATGTCGTTTATGCGCTGACTTTCGGGTATATTCTTTCCTACAATACTGGCAGTTGAACATTGTTTTATTGGTTTCTTGTTTTGAATTGGTCGTTGTTTTCTTTTTTGGTTCAATTTTATTTTTATTGTTTTTTATTTTACAAAAATATAATACTTACTTATATTAAGTTCAACTAAATATGTCGGCGCCAATTATTACTACAAACAATAAGATAGTAACACTGTGCAGATGGTGCAATAATAATATGAGTTATACTGACGCTGCATCACAGTACCAAACTTTAAAAATCATCCAAAACACTGTCCGAGTTCCAGCTTCTTTATATACTCACGATTTAGGAGCATTAACTGTTTATCAAACTCCCGGACTTTTTGGTGTCAACTGGAACCAAATGAGTGACCGTCGCGTTCGTCACGTTCAACCTAATATTGTTACCGGTGGCAGTTTCTATCACGGTAGTAGCACCAAGCATACCATTACTCGTGCTAGACCGGGTGCTGGGTGTCCCGGTGGTTCGGGTGTGGATATTAAACACAACTCTTATGACCGTTATTTAAATCGTTTAAAAGGTCGTGGACCCGTACGTAGAGGAGTTATTCCACCTAACTTTGGTAAACCTATTGTGTTTAATCCAGCTTTTCCTATTTATGGAGGTAAAACTACAAAAACTAGTATTGTCAATGGTTGTAATTGCCCAATTTACGGTCCAGTAAATACTGAAATTTATAAAACATTAGCAGACCCACAAAGGTATCAGATTATATACGAGTTTGACGTTGGTACTGTTGTTTACGCTACTAATGCAGAAGGATATTATGTACAAGCAACAGTTATTGCAAGAAGTGGAGAGACTTACGAAGTTCAGTATGACGACGGGTCTGTCGCTACTAAAACAGTTGATGAGTTACTTCCTTACTATAACTGTAATGATATTTCTTGTTAAATCATTTTTTTGATTTTTCCACTACTTACTTTTATTTAGACGATTTTATTTTACAAATTTTATATAAATAATTTATTTGGTTATATAAAATGCCTAGAAAAATTATTATGACTTTACATAATAACTCTACTCCTCGTATATCTTATGCCACTATTACAAACTCTTCTTCTTCTGGTCACAAACTTAGTTCAATGCCATCTTCATTGAACTCTAAAATGATTGACCGTATTTACAGTGCCAAACCCGGATGTAGCGCTTGTGGAAAAAAATAAAGTATTGCATCATGTACGCATGGAAATAATTTCTTATATATACCTATTATAAATGGGTTCTTGTTCTGTTCCACCAGTTGGACGCGCTAACAACTTGAGTAGTTTCGGTTTTTTTATTCCAGTCAGTATGGGAGGTCCACGATTAAATAATTGTAACAACACCTTGTGCTATACTTACAACCATAATTATATTTATCAACCACACTCTGGATATGGTAAAGTAGGAACTACTGCTTCTGCCTACCTAGCCAGTCGTAAAAGGTTATAAATTTTTTTAGTATATCATTTTTTTACTATACTAAAAAAAAATTGATTTTATTTTTTTACTTTCTTTTTAATTTACTCAAATACTTATTACAATCAATTTTTAAATTCAAAAATGTGTTCTTCATTACAAATCAATCAAACGATGAGTTTATACATCCCTTATGTTTCTTCTGAAATTACCAAAGAGCAAGTTGCTTATGTTTTTGAAAGTAATTTGTTTGGTGAAGTTTATCGTGTTGATTTTATTTCAAAAACTGACTATAACAATCATTATTATAATGCAGTTTATATCCATTTCAAAGAATGGAAAAACAGCATTATGGTTCATCATTTTCAAGAAAAACTTGTTAACTATATGAATGGAGAAACTGAAAATATGGTACGAGTTGTTTATGATGATCCTTACTATTGGAATGTTTTCATTAATAAGTCATCACTTACTAAACATGTAAGGTCACTTACTAAATATGTAAGTGGTAGTGGTGAAAGAAAAATGTGTTTAGATTTATCAGACTTTTATGCAACTAGAAAAAAAGAACAAGAAGAACGAGAAGAACAAGAAGAACAAACTGCACTTATTAATAAAAACGAACAAGTTACTACTAATGAAATGGGTGCTTATATATTATCCATCTTAAGAAATAGTTCTCCTTTTGAAGAATGCAAATAAATAAATAAAAATGAAAATAAAAAACAAGGGTTAATGGATTCAACTTCTAGTAGTTGGATTTACCCTTGTTTTTTATTTTATTATTTTATCTAAAATAATAAAAAATTATTAAAGATTATTACTTTAACTATTCTATTCATATATATATATTTTTTCTGTTAAAATGAATAGTAACTTTGATTTGAATATTAACAACTATAGAAAAGAAGAACTTGAGGATATTTTTGAATTACCGATGAACTATGATTCTTTAACACTTGAAATGAAAGAAAACAAACTAAGAGAAAACATTTACTCCGACCCGGCAATACATGAAAGTGTTAGAATTAAAACAATCGCATTTTTAAAAGAAGCCAAAGAAATTCTATTATCCGAGTTGAAAACTACTATATTTAACAAATTTACTGCTTCAAATGTTTATAACCTTGACACTTCTCTCAAAACATCTCGGGTAATTGAAGAAAACGGTTCTAATTTTATTATTCAAAAACCAAATACTCCCTTTTCTCAGTCGTTTCCTAGTGAATTTTATCCTGGCACAATCAACCCTCTTAAGAAAAGGTCTCTCAGACAGTACTTGAACATTGATACTCGTTTCCGTGATAATTATTATTATACTTCATCTACCAATTTTCATTTAGACTTACCTATTAAATTTTCTGATATTACAACAATGCAACTAACTGCTTTTGAAATTCCCAATAGTTATTATTATGTTTCTGATAAACTAGGTAATAACTTTTTCACTATTACAATTGAAGATACTGGCGTTAGTGAAGTTTTTTTTATTCCTAATGGAAACTATACTTCTGCTGGAATTGTAAATTTTTTGAATCATTACGTTAGTTCTACCGGACCTTTAGGTTCTGTTGATGGTTTCAAAGATTTAGTATTTTCACAAAATACTGATATCGGCACTGGTAGTGGAGGAACTGGTAGTGGAAGCGAACAAATGGTTATTGGCATTCAAAGTGGAGCGTCATTATTCAATTTTACACTCAATTTTCAAGCAAGTAACTCCGGTGAGGATGATACTATCCCGTTACCATTGAAATTTGGTTGGTTGATTGGATTTAGGAATGGCATTTATACCGGAAACTCTAGTTATGTTTCCGAAGCAGTAATTGACTTGAAAGGTTTTAAGTACATGTTTTTAGTTGTCGATGACTGTAATAATAATGTAAATAATAGTTTTTATAGTGCATTCAACTCTTCCGTACTAAACAAAAATATTCTTGCGCGTATTTCACTACAAAATACCAGTTATTTTGATACTGCTGCACAAAACAATTTATCTTTGGTTACTACTGCTAGACAATATTTCGGTCCAGTTGATATTCAAAAACTTGGAATTCAACTTTTAGATGAATACGGCAGAGTGGTTGACTTGAATAATATGGACTTTTCATTTTGTTTAACACTACAGTCTATCTATGATTTATAATTTCATTTATTCTTTATAAATTTTTTTTTTGTTTTTTATTTATTGGTATATATAAATATAATTAATGTCTGCTTGTTATAACATTGCTAAGTATGCATTCGGTAATAACGTTATGAATAGTTATTATGTAAGTGATTATTTATATAATAAAAAGTCTAAACTTCTAAACTGTAATGATAAAAAAACAATTCGTTGTAAAAAAGGAGTTTCTCAAGGTCAGTATTTATTGTACAGTATTCAACAACTACAACGTAATGGGGTGTTGTTGAGTCGTTCTAATTTAAATTCTGGATTGTATACCGAAAAAAATTTTCAAGGACTCAATAGTATTTGTAAATATGGTGCAGAAAGTAACGGCGTAGTTTCTTGTACTTCACCGACTACTATTAATACTAGTTTACTACCTTTTTATAGTTATTATAAAATCAACAGTTACAATCTTGGGAAAAATGTGTAAAAAATATTGGAACGAAGAAGTTCCAATATTTTTTATTAAAATCGTTTAGTTACGTATATTTTTTGAAAAAGTAGTAAAATGCTATTGTTGCACAAAAAGTTACACCCGAAATTACAGAGGAACTACTTGTTATTTCATCTATTATGTAACTTTTGTTCGTTGAGTTGTTGCTACTTATATGAACTACCTCTTCTTCTACGGTTGGCAAATATTTTATTGGTTTATTTATAGTATAGTTTTTTTTAGGCAAGTTCAACATTGGCGGAGAAGTATTTTTATTTTTTGAATAATTTTTATTTGGTGGTGTTGTGTTATCCAAGTCTATATAGTAACCCCAGTCTGGTTCATCATCTATATTTATCATGTGTTGATAGTCATTTACTAATACTTCAACATTTATTTTCTTTTTATCGTTATATTGAACTTGACTTGATATTTGAAGGTTATTGTATTCTGGAAATTCTGACAAGTCATTATTTGCAAAAATCATTTCCAACATTTTGGTGTTATTTGTTTATTCTTATACTTTATGATGAGGATTTATTTATTTATTTTCTCCTATAATAGTTTAAATCATTTTCAATTTTTTTTATTTTTAATATTAGGGAGTTAATACTTGTTAATAATTACTTTCTATCAAAAAAACATCTAAAAATATTGCAAGTAGCATTGGAAATTGCCACGTTGTATACAATGACTTATGTGTCTTGTGTCTATATACTGTTACACTGATGAATATGTAAAAACTCAAAAATAACGTTACTATTAGTGAAAGTTTAAAAATTAGTTCTAAACTATTTGGCATATAATATCTTTTGATATTTTTTTTTACGATTAGAGTAAACAAGATTTTTTACATTCTTTTTAACATTCGTTTTGCTCTTTTTGCAATATAGTTACGTTTTGTTTGTCGTGCCCTTACATATGCTGCATATACTCCTTTCCTAGAAACCGAACAAGTATTTTTTTTACATATGGGAAACGACTTTCTTGTTCCTAAAAAACACTTTCTTCCACATTTTTTTAGCATAACAGTTCTTTGATGAGTTGTGGGTCTTTCTCTCTTCCACCCTCTCCACGGTACATTTTTACCACTTGATGGTGATGTCATATAGTTACAGTAGAAATTTTATTTTGTCTTGTATATATATGAACTCCGAATTCAATTCCAACTTTAATTCAAAATCTAACTCATCTATTCAAGAAATACATATTGATATTCAAGACGTTGAGCAAACTGATTCCTCTCCAGTTGCAAACTGTCCAGACTGTACTAGTAATGTCACTGGTGACTTTTACATAAAAAGAGACGTGTTTGACACTTTGAAACGTAAAACATTTGGAACTGGAACTAATATTGATAATAAAAATGTTGTTATTAACAAATTTAATTCTCTACAAAGAAATAGTATTCACAGTTTACATTTTGACGACTGTGGAAGTAGTGGAGATGATAACTATTTTGGCGAACACACAAGTGACTTGAGCGATAGTTATAGTGAAGACGAAGAAGACAGTTTTCTTGAAGAAGATGGTTCTATTTTTATTCGTGACAGTAAAATAAAGTCTTCCAATGCATTGTCTAAAAATGATACGTCTAATCCAAAAATTACATATAAAAAATTGAACTATCACCAAGTTGAAAAAAGCATTGACAAATATTATTCTGACATTAATCACAAGTATTCATCTGCACTTGATATTTTAGCTAGTTATTTGAAAGGTCATAAAATTATCTATATGGAAGCTAAGTCTTACTCTGAACAAAAACTGAACATGTTAATGATGCCAGCCATATTATTATCTACTGCGGCCACTGTTCTAGCTTCTGTTGTACAAAACTATAAATGGGGGTCTATTTTAATTTCTTCTGTAAATGCAGTCATTGCTTTTTTATTAGCAATCGTTAACTATTTGAAACTAGACGCTGCATCTGAAGCGCACAAAATATCTTCACATCAGTACGATAAACTACAGTCTTCCGTTGAGTTTACATCGGGTTCTATACTGTTATTCCGTGATTTTAGTATTACTAATAATGTTTCTGAAAAAGAAAGTGGGGAAAATGGAAAAGAAGAAGGAAATGATACTGTTATGAAAATGAATATTTCTAAAAAACAATTAGAACAAGAAATGATGAAAAAATTGAGCGATGTGGAAAAAAAAATTTCAGAAATAAAAGAAACTAATCAGTTTTTAATTCCACAAGTTATTCGGGTTCGTTATCCAGTTATATATGGTACGAATATTTTTTCCATAATTAAAAAAATTGATGATCATAGAAAAAAAACAATTACTAATTTGAAAAATGTAAAAAATGAAATCCGATATATTAATGCCGTATCTAAATTCAACAACCACATTTTAAATAAAGACTACAAGGCACAGTTGGTCAAGTTATTCAACGTAAAAAAAGAACTGGTTAAGGAAATTTTGTTACTTAAATCCGCATTTTCTATCATTGATCAAATGTTTCACCAAGAAATTACTAATGCCGAAATTATTAAAGGGCGATGGTTTTCCAGTAGTTTTATCCATTATCGTAAACTAACAAGTCCTACCGAAATCAATCCATTTATTGCTAACTTAATGGACCCTTTCAAAACTCGTATATAAATTTATATACTAAAATAATACAAAATTAAATATCATCCTTTGAAATATTGATGATGCTCCATATGTGTTTTGTTGGACATTTGTCTCTGTTTGAGGTGCTGGTGGTGGGATAGGTTGGTCTGGTGGAAGTAACTGCGCGTTACAATATTTATCTAGAATTTCGTCGCGCGTTTTTTTGTTTTTTATTTCTAGTGTTATGATTATTTTGCGACAACATGCACAACTGGGACTTGTATTACTATTATTTAAACTTTTAAAATAACTTACCAGACAGTCTTTACAGTAGTTATGACTACAACCAGTGCGTATTATTTCAGCGTTGGAGTATGTCTCATAACATATAGGACATTCATTTGTCTTGGTCTTTGTTTTGGTTGTGGACTGTTGTTGACTGGATACCACTTGTATATTGAATTTTCTTTGTGGGGGGCGATATGTATACACATAGTCTAGTATCATTTCTTCTACTTCAAATGTGAGATTTAATGATACGCTATTGTTCAATATTTCATTTGTGTATTTTTCATAATTTTCATCTGAAATCACACTCAACATATAAGTGAGTGTATTTAAATTTTGGTTTAGTTTTTGATAATAGTATTCTATTAGTAAGTTTATATAACTTGATTTCTTGTCTTCTATACAATATTTTTTTATATTGGTGTAGTAACACAACATTGATAAGTTTAATTCTGACAAACTACATAAGTATAACCTTATGTATTTTTTTGATACTGAAATGTATGGTATTACCATATGACTAAATATTGTTCTTTCTACAACATTATTATTCAATTGTTTTATCATTGGGTGGTTACATTTATTTATTTTATGTCCACTTTTATTACAATATGAACACTTGGATTTGTTTGTTGTTCTTGTTTTTGGAAGGGTTGTTGTAATTACTTTTCCAGAACGTAGTAACATATTGAATTATTTTATATATTATTATTTTATTTTTCATTTTTTATAATATTCTTTTTTCAATTTTATTTTTATTTATACCTAAAACAAACTGAAATACGTGACAACACTTTATAATTAGTGTCTTCAGAAAACATTATTTTCGTTACAAATTATCATTATCATTTTCTAATAATAATATAATATAAAATATTGCAATAGTTTAAGAATGTCTACTAAAAGAATAAAACAAATACCAAAAACATTACCAAATACTTCAGTTGAGTTACTACGAAACAGTCATGTTCTTCGGGACTTGATTTCATCAAATGGAATAGAATCTAGTTGGTTCAGCACTTTATTTACACTTGATGTTATTGATGATTTTGTTACAAAAGTAATAAGTGTTTCGCCCACTTACTTTTCAAATAAAGTTATTTTAAATAGAGAAGGTTTATTGGTATTTATTAAAACACAATTTCCACAAGGATTTTACAAGCGATTTGTATCTAATTCTAAATATGGTGCAAACTATCTAGACAATCTACTATTGAAAGAGACATTTTCTATTATATTTGATAAGTCATACGGCACTTGTTCTGGACAAATAGGTAAAGGTTACGCAAATCAGTCATTTGAAAATATGAAAAATGATTTAGATATGTTTGATATTGCCATCATTTTGGAAATGAATGTTAAGACAACTACCGGTGTTACTTTGTTGGATAAATATGACCCTCTTACTGAATACAAGAAAACATTAAAGTCTGGACAAGAGGTTGATATTACTAAGTATCACGACTTTCTTAGTAGACCAGATGTTCAAGAAAGAATTCAAAATGAAACATATGAATCCGAACAAGAACTTGACTTTGATAAAGATCTTGAAGAAGATGACGATGGAGGAGTTGACTGGAAAAATGAGTTTCACATTATATATCACGTGAAAAATAGGTTAATAAAAATACTGAACACCAACAAAATAATTGCATTTATTATATCGGAACTAGGAGAATGTCAGTTACCATCACCACAGTATCCACTAGAAGACGTGTGGTCTATTAACTTAATTTGCGGAGGAACTGGCGGAAATGGCGCTTATCTAATCTCTTTATTTTTGTTTTCAGTAATCGTGGGGGCGCAAATGGGAAAGTGGCAACCCATAGGTGTTCTTGAGTTGGCGGGAGGATATAAAAATATTGCGGGGTTATGTTTATACACAAAATTTGGTTTCAGAGTTGACTCTTCAATTAGAAATGTTGACTGTTTTGAAGATTACCACAACCTTCCACATATTGCGGATTTTAGAAGTTTGGATTTGGATGCTACAAAACAAACGATGGTCAACTTGATTACTTCTAAAACACCGATTGCTCCATTTTATAAGCACCCAATTTGTTATATAAAAAATGCAGACCTACAGAATGCCTTGGCAGTTATGTTGAATATTAAAGACAGTTTTTACAATGGTTCATATCAACATGCATTTGATGTGAATTATTTTAGAAAATTTTTAACAGCAGTCAGTGTAATTCTCCAAAAAACACCTCCTAGTAGTTATAATAGTAATACTCTGAAAGTTGATTTAGATGAGATTATCAATCGTTTGTTTTTAATTTCCCAAGTCGTTCCAAATGATATAGAAAATACTTATAATAACTCTGTTGCTACATTGTCTACTATCGACCAGTCAAAAATAGATTCAATTGTAAATCCACCACCAACCCCACCTCAAACAACTAACTGTGACACTTCAAGTAACCTTGGATGTGTTGTGTCCGGTGGTAGAAAAAAAAATAGAAAAACTAAAAAAACTAGAAAAACTAGAAAAAGAAAATCTCGTCGCACAAAAAAATATGTAAAAAGAACTAAAAAACGCAACTGATATGTTGGGTTTTTATTATTTTTATAATTATGCACTTCTTCATAATTATAAACTATTAAAAGTAATAATTTTCCGATTTGCTGGGTTTGAACCAGCGACCCTTTGATCTACAGTCAAATGCTCTTCCAACTGAGCTAAAATCGGGACGGGACTGGGTGGTTACTTTAATATACTACTTAATCCACAACATTTACACCACATTTATTCATGTTTGTGCTGTTGCACTGCAATATACATTTCACCATATTAATATATATCTATTTCTTTAAGTTTTTTTTATTAAAAAAATTGATTTCAATGTAAAGTAACAGTTATAATCAATATAAGCAAATACATTTATAACCATATACCGTACCAAATGACTAGTTTAGAGAGTAAAGACACTAACATTAAGGACTTGCAGTGTCCTAGTTTATGCATTCCTCGCGTACTTGCTGGAATTACTAAAGAACAAGTTCTTAAAGTCATTCAAAATCTTCATTTAGGAATTATTCAAAGAATTGATATGGTTCAAAAAAAATCTGAAAAGGGAGACTCATTTTCACGAGTTTTTATTCATTTTAGTAAATGGAATGATACTGATACGGCAAATCAAGCCAAAGAAAGAGTTCTTTCTGGAAAAGATATTAAAGTCATTTATGAAGAACCTTGGTTTTGGAAAATATCGGCAAATCGTTCTACTCTACCAAACACCACTACAAATAACAAACCAAAATAAAAATTATACCAATACTCTAACTATATATAAGTCATTCTTGTATTAGAACCGTTTTTTTTTATTACTTTTATTATCTCTGTTTATCATATATACACAAAATGTCTATTCAAGCATTTAAAAAAAAAGGAACAATTCGTTATGGCGCAAATGTTTCCGGTAAAACTCCGGGAGGTGTTTGGTTATCCCAAGGACCTTTTGGTAAAGGAACTCTGGCATATACTGTAGGTGCTGAAGGTCCAGTTGGTTTTTCTTTAAACGGTGGCAGAAGAAATGTCGGATATGTTGGACAAAGTATGGCCATGTCTAAAAATGGTACTCCTTTTCGTGGTCAGTTTGCATATGGAAATGGTGGTACAAATGGAAGGTATCCAAAAAGCGAACCAGTCTTTAATGCAGAACAAGCTATTGTTTTAGGTGACCAATACAAATATATTAAACCATCTGTATTATCAACTAAAGGTATGTTGGAAAAAAAATACAAGTGGATTAACAATGGTCAGTATCCTAACAACTGGGTACAACCCGTTTACCCAAATGGAACCATGTCCGATAACGCTAGTCAGTTGTTGTATATTCAAACTAAAGCTGCTGCTAATATTTGTGTCAATGATACTAATAAACCAGAAGTATATGTGGGACATAGAATACGTGGAGGACCTAACGATTGTTCTACTACTTCTGCTAAACGAGTTTATAAAACACAAGAGTCTAACGCTGGATACACCAAAACCCTTCATATTCCACAAACTGCAAGTCAGTATACTTTACAAGTTCAACGTAAATGTGCTCATCCTATCGGAATACTGAAACCATTCCCTTTTGCAGTAAATGGAGGAACTTCTAGTTCTAAAGCACCTTACGCGCCTATTCCAGTTCACAATGTAGTTTACGACACTCCACCCGAATGGTACACCTCTACGTAACTAGATTTCTAACAATGTAACTAATCCGAATATGACATTTTTATAAAGTACAAAAACTATAAAATATATCTATATATTATAGTTTAATGCCAAAAAGTAGTTCTATTCATGATGTTAATATTTTTATTCCTATTAAATCTGGAGGAAACTCAAATACTTTATATGTTTCTATTATTTCCGTTTTCATTATTTTCTCTCTTCTAATCTATCTTAAACCAGAATTATTCATTTCTATTTTTGGTACTATTTTAGGAAATATTATTTTGATTGCTTTAGTTTTAGGATTGTCTTTTTATCATTTTAAATCTGCACTTGCAGTTGGACTATTCTTTTTTATGCTTATTCTTGTCGTTCGTCGTTCTAGTATTCAAAAAATTACTGATTTAGATTTGAAAGTCGGAGTGGGTGTTAAAAAGGAAGGTTTTACAAATAACACAACTACTGGTACAAATACATGGTCATCTACTTTAGTTGATGAATTTGTCAAGTTTCAAAAAGTACTTAACCCAAATATCAATTATGATATGTCTATTGTTCAAAAACAAGCAACTCCCAGTGAAGTTAACTACTTATTCAAAAACAATAAATGGCCATGGTCTGATAAGTTACAAACTTTATACAAGGAAGCAATCTCTCAAAATTCATTTGTACACGTTGATCCCGGAATTTCTATGATGGATGCACAACAAATATATAACGAAACTGCTATGAAAGAATTATTAAGTTATAATACTAAAGAAGGTACCTTTTTACTACACGGCGCCACAATTGGTCATACTAAAAATTTACCTAGTAATATTAACAATACAATTGTCTGTTCAACTAATTCTAATGACAAGTCTATTTTAGAAAAAATTGTTTATAATGGATATGACTCTATTTATGGTAATTTAAGTACAACAGTTACTGAAGTTAACTACAATGATTTACCTAATCAAATTAATGGATTCAAATTCTTAGGCGCACCATGTAACCCTTGTGTTGCTTTAAAAAGTAATCCAGAATATACTTGTCCTTTTGCCCTCAATACTGGTAATGGTTATGAAGTCAGTCCTATATGGCAAATGTTGTGGAATCTTACTCCAGAATCCCTAACTACTTCCACCACGTCTACGAAATCTTCTGATACTAGTAATTTTCCCATTTTATCCCAACTTAAGAAAGAAGTTAACCAACTTGATTTTATTAGTAAAATAAAAGCAAATACTGGGGTTACTTCTTCTAGTGGTACTTCTAATAACACTAGCAGCGTTTCCGTCGGTACTAATACTACTGCTACTAATGCTGCTCCAACAACTAAACAAAACTAAATAAAGTTATTGTCTTTCTCGCTTGTTGGACGAATTATCTTCCATTAAATGTTTTTACTATTGGAAATCTGTTAAGTTTATTTTCTTGTCGTTCACGTATATAGTCATCAAAATCATAAGTCCAGTTACAATACTGGTTTATATAGTTGTGTATATCACCCATTAACACTTTATTTTTTACACTGGCATCATGATGACAACATATTATGCCAAATAGTCTCTCCAAACAACAACGGTCTATCTTGCTTTTTAAATGATCTAGTAAAATGAAAAAATTATATTTTTTATCCAATACTTCTTCACAATATTCCAAAGTTAATATTGATATAATTCCAAAACAACCACACCACTTATCCTTATTGTCGTATAGTTTTATTAATTCCTCTGAGTGATTTAATTTTCCTAGTAAATTTTTTATATCATTTACTATGTAATGTCCCGGTAACATTTCCCAATGATGACTAAAATTCCATAATAACTTTACTTGATCTTCGCCCAGTAAACTTGTGAAATCCATATAAGATTGCATATAAGTTGAATCATGTAATATAACTGCTTTTTTAAATAACTTGTACTTATACATGTAGTAGTATGGCAGTATTTCACCCCTCGTAGGGTACTCTGACTGCACAAAAAAAACATTTTTTAAAATCGTATTTTCTAGAGGTGCTACATAGTCATAGTTACTGTTGTCATCTATTATCATTATTGTTTCTGTTGGATAGTAACTTCTAATACAGTTATACGCCTCATTCCAAAACTTATTAGTTTTTTCTGAACTCACGTGTCTCGTTAGTATAATTCCGAACGACTCCATTTTATAAATATTATACTTATTGAATTAAAATATTTATATACTTTTTATTTTACTTTATATTTTTATTAATTTATTACATTTCTTCTGTTAAATAATATCATATCATCTAACTCTGTTAATGGTTTTATATCTTCTAATTTTATATCGTTACTCATCAGTAATGGAGGACTTGAACTACGACTGTTTATTGAATTCATTACCTTCAGTTGCTTTGGTGTTGTGTTTGCACTCAACATGTTACTATTATCGTCACACTTTCTGGTTGTTGATATGTTTAGTTTATTAAATATTAATGGTTCATCATCAAAGTCATCGGATTTTTGTTGACTTGACACCACATAAGATGTCTGACGACCTTGAGAACTTTGTCTTGAACCACTATACATTGCGCCTTGAATTGTTCCAAATGTTTTATAAGCAATATAAATGTCTTCATACAACATTATAAAGAATTTATCACTTTCATAGTTATTGCTTTTTATATACTCTTTCAAGAACTCTAAAAACGATTTTATTTCTTCACGCAGATTCTGCATTTTGTCTGAAATTTCTTTTTTTGTATGTTTTGACAAGATTAACATTGTGTTTGATGCATTCTCTATACTAACTGCTACACTTCTGGCGTGGTATAAATATTCTTGCGTCTTTTGTCGTAAAACGTATTTTGTCAAATCAGTTTCTAATATTGTTTCGTCTGACACTAATAAATCCGGAAGTCGTTCAACTTTATGTTTAAAGTCTTCGTTGGTTATTGCATTTATGGCACTTATATTTACTTCAATATCATCCGAATTTTTACACCTTATATGGTATATTTTTTCTGATTCACTCAATATAGAAGATACATACAAGTTTTGGGACCACCTATTGGTTTTGTAGTCATAAATTTCTCCATTTTCTACTGCTATATTAATACTTTTTAATGCCGGATATAACAAACTGTGCATTATTTCTCCAAATATAAGTCCAGCGTTTTCTATTTTATCAACAAAATAATAGTAACCATTCTTTTTACTGAAAGATATTGACTGTAATAAGTTACCATTATGGTCTTCACCATAACCAATGTAAATGTTATTGTTGTCCGTTTGCGACTGTGACGATATTCTAGATTTTTCTATTTGTTTCTTTATCAAACGACTTATGTTTGTATCACCCGAAGTTGGTAAACCATCTGTCAGAAACACTTCTGTTTTTTGTATTGTTGTTTGCGTTGTGAGTAACCCAGTTACGTCTGAATCCTCGGATTCCATTATTTCTCTTGTTTTTTCCAACGCTAATTCTATATTGGTGCTGTTTCGTGGTTGTATTGATTTTATTTTTTCCAATATTTCTTTCATATTTTCTTTCGTTATTTGTATTTTTGGCATTATTTCTTCCACTTCATCGTCAAATACAAATATTTGTATAAATATTGGTGGACAGTCTTCGTCCGAATTTACTATTAACTTTACTATATTTTTTATGGTATGTTTTGCGTGTTCCATTTTTGTAGAAGTCTTTTCAACTTCATCGGTCATAGATTGCGAACGGTCCAACATAAATAATATATACTGAGGGGTTTTGGTCATTGGGGTATCGTTCACTTTTATGGTTAATGTTCCGAATAATTTATGTGATTCTTCGTCTGCAAATGGTACTAAAAATTTTGTTTTCATATCATCTGCTAGTGATTTTGTGTGAAACTCCGTATATGAATAGTCTATAATGTTACTTGTTGATTGTCTTGGTGATTCCATTTGTGTAGTCATTGTATAACTTTTATGAGGATTACTTGGTCTTTGTTTTCATTTGATTTATATTCAATTTTTTATTTTTATATATTTTTTGTATTTTCGCGCGTTCATTTTTCGCAAATAAATTATAAATAAAAATTGATTCTATTTTGTTTCACTGTTTTATAATCAATAATGATTACAAAAATGGACAACTCTATAAAACTTGAACTTAACAACATTTACAATGAAGATTGTATTAGTGGAATGAAGAAAATTGCCGAAGAATCTGTTGATATTATTATTTGTGACCCACCCTACAATATCGGCAAGGATTTCGGTAACAATAGTGATAAACAAGAAATGGATAAATATTTATTATGGTGTGACGAATGGATTCAAGAATGTTTGCGTATTTTAAAACCTCAAGGTACTTTGTATATTTATGGATTTAGTGAAACTTTGGCCTTTATTAGAACACGGATATTTTGCAATATTAGATGGCTTGTATGGCATTATACCAATAAAGTTGTTCCTTCTTTGAACTTTTGGCAAAGAACTCACGAAAGTATATTATGCTGTTATAAAAATAAACCCGTATTTAATCGTGATGATGTTAGAGAACCTTATACAGAAGGATTTCTAAAAAATGCCGCGGGAAAGGTAAGAAAACCAACCAAAGGTAGATTTAGCAATGGAGAAACCGAAACAATCTATAATGCACACGAGGGAGGAGCTTTACCAAGAGACGTTATTAAAGTAGCGGCATTAGCCGGTGGCGCCGGAAAAAAAGAAAGAGTGGACCATCCTACTCAAAAACCTCTTGGGTTATGTGACATATTAATTAAAGCGTCTAGGAATAAAGTCGGTGAAGACACATTAGTTGTAGTACCTTTTGCTGGGTCTGGTTCAGAATGTGTCTCGGCAAAAAATAACGGAGTCAATTTTATTGGTTTTGAAATTAATAGTGACTACATTACTCTTGCCAAAGAAAGATTAGAGTTATAAGGTTGCTGCTGCTAATTGAATATAATTTAATTTTGGAGTTTTACTCGCGGTTGCGCTGGCAACTATAAATTTTTTTATGTCTTCGGTCATTTCTATATGTATCCATAATTGAGAAGACATACTGAAAGTGATTGACATCTTACAACCATTTATTTCATTGATGGTTTTCCAACCCGTTTGAACGTGGTTGTTTTTTTTACTGATGGATGGCTCCCAAGTATATTGGGCCGGGTCTAAAGGAGGATAGTTACTAGGAATCAACATCCAATCATAATTTATAGTGTTGGGATCGGTAGTTTCATCTCTCAAGATAAATGAATAATAGTCAAAGTTTTTTCTTTTGTTTATTTCTTCTATAATTTCTTGAGGTGTTCCGCATTTGGTACCATTACAAACAGTTGTTAGTCTATACGAACTTATGTCTATACTTTTTCTGTTTTTGGAATATTTGGCAGATTTGTTTGACAACTTTCCAAAGGATGAATTGATATCCATTCCGGGTGCGTGACTTCCTTCACTTTTTGAGTATACTTCTATATTGGATGAAGTAAAGATAAGTGAGTTTAAATCTTCCCATATTGTTTCATTTATTGGTGATGAGTTTACCAAGTGATATCCTTTGATGCATTTAGAGAAATTTTCTTGTAACAATTCTAGTGTCATTTTTATATTTTTTTCAAGATGATGGTGGTTGTTGCTGCGATACAATCTGTTCGTTTTTTATTTGTTATTGTTGTTACTGTATGTGTGTTGTTGGTATTGTTTTTATTTTTTTTCAATTTTTTTATATTTTGTAGTGTTTTTGTGAATTTACTATATTTTTATATTTTCGTTAAATAGACTTAAAAATAATATCAAATATTATTTATAAATGGAAAGCGAAGGAACTGGATCTGCTGCTGCTGCCACACAAGAGAAAAAACCAGAGGTTAAGTTAGTGGATGTTTCTGTTACTGATGAAAATGTTGCATTGAATCTTTTAGTTTCTTTCTTGAACACTGCACAACGTAGAGGTGCATTCTCTATTGATGAGTCTGCCAAAATTTGGGAGTGTGTTAAGGTGTTCCAAAAGAAGTAAATTTGTCAGTGAGTTAATTTTTTTGTAATAATATTATTATTTGCGTAATAATATTATTTTTCGCTTTGCATAGGGTTTGAACCTACGACCTAACGGTTAACAGCCGTTTGCTCTACCAACTGAGCTAACAAAGCAATAATAAGGTGTAGGAATAAAGAGGTCCTACCGAGATTTGAACTCGGGTTTCCAGATTCAAAGTCTGAAGTGATTACCACTACACTATAAGACCTAGTTTGTTGTGTGGGATGGAGGGGAGATGCGTCAATCGGGAATCGAACCCGAGGCAAAACCTTGGCAAGGTTCCATTTTACCACTAAACTATTGACGCTTCTATCAGTTTTTGATAGGATGTCTTTAAGTCGGTTTTTATTGAAATACTTTTTTATTTTACATTGTGGGTCCGTGGGGATTTATTTCCTAAAAGCGACGGCGAGAAACGCAACAGCTACAATACCTAGCACTAAACCGGTATGATAATACTTTTGCATTGACTTGTACATTTCTAACCACGCTTTCGTTTGTTCTGGGGTTTTTATATGGTCCAACATCCACGTTGTTTTAGGACTCAACATATAATAAAAATAGTTGGTTAGAAAACTAGTGGATATTACTATACAAACCATATGAGTTGTTGATATTTTTGACTTGTTTTGATAGTTGTAAATTATTATAATGAGAGAAAGTATGAAACCTAGGGAGTATCCATAATAATATATGTGAAGACGTTCTAATTGAATTTTTTTGTAGATTTCTTGGAGGTTTTTTGGAAGTTGTGCTTCATACCTTTGAATGGTCTGACTTTTGGTAGTTGCATTGTTCATATAAATCATTGAAACTATAAAAATAAATGAGAGAAAACAAGAGAAATGACAAGGGGACGACATACTTCTTGAGAGAAAACTTATATTCTATCATATTATTATATTTTTTTGTTGAGTTATATTAAATAGAATGCACAAAATTGACTATATTACTACATTTTTGTTGGTTATTAAAGTTCTTTTTGTTCTTTGCGCTTTAGTTCGTGTTTACCTTGAACACAAGAAAGGAGAGAAAAACGAAGAACTTATTGGAAAAATTGAATATTGGAAAGATCGTTTTGAATTCATTTTCATCGCCGGTATGTCTCTCTTGTTGTTATACTTCTTTTTCCCACGCAACAACAAACCAATTGTTACTACTTTTGAAACTAGATTTTTATTCTTTGTTTATGGTATTCTAGTATTTATTAAACTTGACTGGAAACTATTTTTCAGCGAGTCTAAAACATTCAAGTTTATACAAAGCGTTGCATAATTCAGATTATATTTTTAATCATTTTTTACTTTATTACTTTGGATTCATGAGAGAAATTTTGTTTTTTGGGATAAACAATTGGGATTTTTACCATGCTATGTGGTAATAAAAAAATTGATTTTATTTTTTTTACTTTAATTATTTTACAACCAAGCAAATAATTAAAAACTATTTAAAATGATGAACCCATTGACGAATCAAAATTCTGATACTGTCTGGAATATGCACGACCTTATCAATGACTTGATTGATGAACTGAGAATGACCAGAGGAAACTTTGTAAGTGAAATTGCACAAGGGTTGGATAACTATAACCAAGCTGGTTATATTTTAAACGTTCTAGAATATTATGACACATTAGTCTTGGAAGAATTACAAAACTATATGAAAAAATATATTAAATCCTTGTTTGAAATTATTCAAAAAAGAAGGATGGCATACGTTGACAAGGTTCGCCGTCATCACGCTCTTCTTGAATCTCCCAAAAAACAAGATGGCGATAATATGATTGACTTCAGTCGTGACCAAGATGATACTGCCAATTTAGCGCATGGAATGGAGGTCATTGGTCGTGGTATTGAAAAAATTGAACAAATGATTCAGAAGAAAAAATTGGTCACTAGTCAAAGAAAAAGAGAAGAAAGTTTACATTGGTGGGCAATGTTATCCACTTTTATTGTGGTTTTTACTTTAGCATATATTATAGGTGGTGCATACATACACAATTTATAAAAATATAATTATAAATATATAGTTAATGTTCAAATACTTAATTGCGTCTATTATAGGGATTTGCGCTGGAAGTGTAGGAGCCATTACTGGAACATCTGGTTCTAGTGTTATCTTACCCGGACTACTTATTAGCGGTGTTGTTCCCGACTATAAAACTGCGCTCGGCACAACATTATTATCCATGTTACCCCCCATATCTCTTGCTTCTTTTTACAGTTACTGGAAAGAGGGGAAGTATCAATTTGACTCTGCTGTTTTTGTTACTTTATTTTATGTACTAACATCTTTTTTTGTTAGTATCTGGATAGTTAAAAGTGCATCTGATAAATCATTGTATTTATTTTCATTTTGTTATTCCTTGCTTATAGGTTTTTATTTTTTGTACAAATACTTGAACGAATGAAACCAAACAACAAGATAATTTTACAAAGGGAATCGGTTAGAACAAGAAGAGCATTTGTTTCGGTTCTATAACTTTGACAAATGTATTGTTTACAATCACAACAAGGATAAATGTACTATTGTTATTTGATTTTGGGGTGGTTTCGTCGTCGTCGTCGTCGTGTTTTTTTGGTGGTTCTTTTTGATTTTTTACCACCTCGTTTTGATATTGGTCTGGTTGATGTTTTGATTGGTTTTATTGGGGATGCCGATGGTGTTGTTGTTTGTGATGTTATTACAAACTTGCGTAATTTTTCTGTCAAGTTCTCTCCATCTTTTGTTATTATATCTCCAAATTGGGGTTGAGATAAACTTGGCATTCCCAGTCTAATATACAAGTAATAAACCATACTTATGTTATCCGTATGGGTGTTTATCCAATAGTTGAATTCTTTATTGACGGTCCATCTTTCTATATTTTCAAATAATATTTCTTTATTGCTATCTCTTGGAAGCACCGATATATTAAAGTAACTTAAATCTTCTGTTAGGTTTAACCCATAGTATGTGTATATTACACCGTAACATATATCTTTGAAACTGACACTTGTTCCAAATATTGATTCTTCGTTTTCTTTTATTTTTATTGCTAAATCTAGTAGTATTTGTTTTTCTTCTTCAGAACAACACAAATTGGTGAGAATAGTTAAACTTGGATAGTATTGTCCAGTTTTCTCTGCAACATGATGTATTTTATTTATAAATGCATCTTTTACACTATCAAATATTTGTTCTTCTGTTGAAACTATCCTATTAATTGAGTTACTCATATATATTTATGTTATATTTTTTATCATTTTTTGCTTTTTCAAAAGAGAGGGAAGAGAGAAAACCGTTACACATTTTTGGGATTTTACTGATTACAAAATTTTTCAAATTGGCAACAGTTCTTTTCTTCTTCTGGGTTAAAGTTACTTATTTTGCGGTCAAAAATATGTGTTTCTATAAGGCCTTCTTTGTTCAACTCAAAATAAAACATACCTTCCCAAAGTGGAGTGTCTTTTCCGATATTATGTGTTACGGTTGATATTAACTGGTTAGAAGATGATACAACATCAACTAAACATTGAATCGTTCTAATGTCTTCAATGTATTCAACTTTTCGTACGCGTACTAATGGATAGTTTGAAGAAACTGCTGATGCCATTTGTATTGCTCTAACTGCGCCAATGTAGGCGGATTTGGACACCACTAGTGAGTGTGGTTGGTTTCCATTGACAACTGTTATCTGTGAAGAAAATATACTAAAGTCTAAATTATTTACAGCAAATACTAGCGGTAATTCTCTCACTAAGACATCTAATGCTTTACCAACATTCAACGTATATTCGCTATTATGGTTGTTCGTCTGATGTGTTGGTACAGATGACAGTTTTTGATGACTTGTTGTGATTCTTCTAGTAGTCAAGTATTTATTGAATTGTGTTGTTTGTCTAAACTGTATCGTCAGTAGAATCAAGATGGGTATTAATGTGGGTAAGTATCGTATTAGCAACATTTCTATTATGTTTGCGGGGTTTACATATATGGAGAGAGAAATCTTTAAGTTGATGGGATATATGTACTGTGGCACTCTGCCACCCGCGCCCCGGGACCCTTCTACCCCGCGTGCGCCCCGCTCCCTTTTAAGTTTTCCAATTCGTCAGCAAATATATAAACCCTAATAGGGTGCATATAGGGATTACCGCGAAACGAGAAATGAGTGACAAAAAATAGATATGAGTGGCAAAAAAAGACCCCTTCTATGTGTAGTCTTTTTTTGTATTTTTATGGATTTTATAATTGGGCAGTTATTAGCAAATTATCTTCTTCGGTGGTTTCACTAGAAACTTCGGATGCCCACGAACGCTTGACTTTATTAGGGACTAGGTTTAGAGTAGACTTTTTTAGGTCTTTTAGGTTTACTATTTTTTCGGATTCTTTTTTTGACGGTTCTCTTTCTAAAATGTCCAAATAGGAGGTGTTTTTGGGAGTCGCAACTTGTGGCATGCTAGAGAAGGGAACTGGTGACTCTGGTTCATCATTATCTAGGAGGGAATATATGTTTTGAATTTGGAGTTCTTTTAGTTCTTTTTTTTCAGTTGGAGGTTTGAGAGAAACTGTGCGAGACTTACAGTACTTGATGGTATGTCCAGTCTTGCCACACTTTCGGCAGTCTTGGGATAGAAGAGTCGGACACGTGACTCGTCCCGTCTTGTCTCTCACCCAATGGGAAGAATATTGTTGTTCTGACTTTCCCGCATCTCGGCATACTTTGCAGTTTGGTTTTGACATTTTTAAGTTGGTTGATATTTGGTTTGTTGCATTTCTATATTTTCAAAAACTTTATTCAATTTTTTTTTAGTCGTGGTCACTTGGCAGCAATTTAAAAAAAATTGATTTTTTTTTCGGAGGTTTTTACCAAGGCACTCAACAAATCATCAACTTTTTAAAATGTCTTCTTATGATAAGTTTCAACAATTTCTGTCCCACGGGAACACTGGATACAAGCAGCATCAATATGATGGTCTTGAATGGTGCATCGCCAAAGAGAATCAAGAGTCGGTTGAACACGACGTTCGTGGCGGATTTATTGCTGACGAAATGGGACTCGGTAAAACTATTATGATGATTGGTCTTATCGTGGTGAACTTCTTGTCCTATCGTCGTACGTTGGTCGTGTTACCTACCGTCTTGGTTCAACAATGGGCAGATGAAATATTTAAAACAACTGGGCATCGGGTCTTGGTATTCCACGGCGCTCAGAAGAAAAAAATAACTCGCGAGCAACTGGAGCGCGCACCTATTGTCTTGACCACCTACGGTTCAGTTGCAATCTCTCTTCGCCAAATTGACTCTGATTCTGGTTGCCTTCTTCACCAAGTTGCTTGGGACCGCGTGGTCTTTGACGAGGCGCATCACTTGCGTAATAAAAATAGTCGTTTCTACGGCGCAAAAAGACTCAACACTCGGGTTCGCTGGTTAATTTCTGGAACACCCGTGCAAAACTCTCGCAAGGATTTCTACAATATGTGTTCATTACTTGGATTACCAGCAAGTTTTTATGCCGGGTCGGAAAATATGGAGAAAATGAAAAATGACTATATTCTACGCCGCACCAAGTCTCAAATCGGTATTGAAATGCCGTCGCTAATGATGAACGAAGAAAATATCCGTTGGAACAACGAAACTGAGAAAAAATTTGCTCAAGCAGTTCATAATTCTTCCGAGTACTGTAGCAAGGGCGACAAGTTGAAGATGATGATGTTCTCTCGTCAGACTTGTATTTTACCCAATATGTTGAAGAATAGAGTCAACGGGTTGATATTTGATGGGTTATTATCTCCAGAGTTCTTTGCGATGGATACTACTACCCACTCTAGCAAGATGGATTCCGTTATTGGTCAAATCATTGAGAGAAAGGAAAACGGTTCTGGAAAAATTGTGTTTTGCCACTTCCGCGAAGAAATTGACTGGGTGGTTCAACGTTTAAAACTCGGCGGGGTTCAAAACATCGTGGTCTTTGACGCTAGAACTTCTCTCAAAAAACGAATGAAAACCCTCAAGAATGAACCTATTGATGTGTTGGTCGTTCAAATCCAGACTGGTTCCGAAGGGTTGAATTTACAGAGCAAGTTCTCCGAGATTTACTTCGTCAGTCCTCATTGGAACCCCGCAGTGGAACAACAAGCAATTGCCAGATGTCATCGTATTGGACAAGAAAAGACTGTCCACGTATTCAAGTATGAAATGGATTCCTTTGAATTGGAAGTAGAGATGGGAGACGAACCACGCACCATGAAAACTTTGGACCAATATATTCACAATATGCACAATGGCAAGAGAGAAATTGCCCAACTATTTATACAACAATAAACCCCATAAAAATTAGTAGTATAGTCTTATTATTTGTAACTCCTAACCTTTTTTTAATTGGTCAAAGAGAGAAAACGATGCACTCTATACACTGTCGCATTTTGCGGGTGCCATAGGTGCCGGGGTTTTGGGGGTGTGGGTTAGGGTTAATACTGCGTGGGTTGAGAGGCGCGCTAATGAGAGAGGTCAATCTAGGGGTTTATCGCGAAACGAGAAATGAGTGACAAAAAATAGATATGAGTGACAATAAATACCCTATATTATACAACAACTATTTACATTTTATTTTATTTTTACCTTATTTTTCTCTTTTATAATTCAATCAAAGAGAGAAATATTCACACTTTTTAAGGAATTTCCGAAGGAGGGACCATATCTTCTTCTTTTGCGGGTTCTTTTGTCGTTTCTTTTGCTGACTCTACGGGTTCTACTGGCGCGGCATCTGGTTCTTTTGTCGGCGCTGCATCGGGTTCTGGATGTTCTTCATTCTTGATTTTTCCTTCGTACACCAAGTACACTGTTGAGAGAATTAGTAATCCAACACTTCCACCAAACAAATATTTCATCGCGGTTTCGTACGGTTCCTTGTTCTCTCTTCTCTCCCAATATGATTTCAATAAAATGGTTATTATCAAACAAACTATTATATTTGGTATATAATGGTCCGTATTTTCTATACTATTTTCCACATCGTATTTCGTATTGAACAAGATATCACATATATCCGGACCCATATTCTTTATTCTCAACTTGTGATGCATCTCGTGCACACGATTCACGTGGTAAATGGAATAGTTTATATTATGAATCGTCGTGTAAAACAAGTAAAAAAATATTATCACCCATTCGTTCAAGAAACTCATCCACGACACATTGTATTTCATCCACATAAATGACATTAACGCTACAAATTCTACTACGATTTGAATAAAATGAGAGAAAAAGTTATTGTATTCGTGGTGATACAAATGCACTATATTTTGCGGATATGCGTTCTTAAAATGTGCCCAATAGTGAAGCAAGTGTGATGCTACGAAAAGTACTCCAAATGTTGCAAAACCATTACCTAAACCATTTACTCCATTCGTCAAAGATATCGCTACCAATGCGGTTATTAACAACAACCATGATTTATAATTCATTGTCAGAGACTTTACTATACTGTTCAGTTTATCCATGAATATATATTAGATTTATTTAATCCACATTTAACTCTATTTTAAACATTTTCAAACAAATCAACATTACTATCTTGCACGCAGTTAACGCCCAAAAATTTATTACTAATTCCAGTTGAGATTCGTACAAGTGTGAACAGTTGTATACTACACCACAACTTTTTAAAAATTCGTTGATTTGTCTTTTTCCACTTATACCCAAATATTTCTCTTCCATATCAGTTAGTGGACAATCATGTCGCACTACTATTGCAAAGGCATCCAACGAAATTATTAATAATATTATTGATAAATGAATCAGATTTTTGCTAAATAAGATTATTGACGCTCCTCCTATTATTAGTATTGTGTGCAACAGTCCGTAATAATTTCCTATTACACTTTTTACAAAATTACTTGATACATTTGATAAATCTCTTATCTTATTTCGGTGTTTCTTTATTTTTTTTTCTAATTTACTTTTCATTATTTCCTATTTAGAATTTTTATTTTGAGAGAAAACTAATCCATATTTGCAAAATATATTGCTAGGAAGGCAAAAAATATCGCCATCATATCGTGCATTTTTATTTTTTCTTGTAAAAAAATATACCCAAACAAGATTACAAATATCATTGACATACAACTCCACATTAAATTCACCTTTCCTAAACCTCCATTGTTTTTATAACACAAACACAACAGACAGCATACTATAAAATACAATCCTAAAGCCGTGAATAAATACAAGTAACTACTGTGTTTTCCTACTTCAAACTTTTTTAAAAATACTTGTGCTGTTGCTTCAAACAGTGTGATTAATACAACCGCATATATGATTATTGTTTTCGGTTGTAGGATATAATTTACCGTTGTCATATATTATTCTTAGATTTTATTTTAACCTCGCTCCCTAGGGAC
>JACCDJ010022931.1_pt1 | contig 71383 bp, 66 predicted proteins | sample 7444481 | NCBI WGS metagenome assembly JACCDJ01 (sample SAMN15323435, study PRJNA562643) | freshwater metagenome | isolation source: river surface water | place: USA:Blue River Watershed | collected 2017-08-15
TCTGCCCGTAGCTCAGTTGGATAGAGCAACAGCCTTCTAAGCTGTGGGTCGGGGGTTCGATTCCCTCCGGGCAGGCCAATTGCCGGGACTCGGTCGTGAAGCCGTGTCCCTCAGCCCCGGCTGAAAAACCGCTCCAGGAAATCCAGCGTGCCGCGCCGCCAGTGGCCTGCGGGCTGGACGGTGTCCCCCAGTTCCAGGTGGGGGTCCTGCGCCCGCTGGTAGGCGGGCCATGCCGGGACGCCGGCAGTATTGGGATCGCCCGTCGCCGCGAAAGCCACCCAGGCCTTGCGCATCACCGCCGACAGCGCCTCATCCCGTGCATCGAAATCTGCCTTCTCGTCCGGCGGCGCCAACGCGACGTTGCCGAAGGCATGCGCGACTTCCTCGCCGTGGTGCGGCCCGTCGGCCTGCCCGGGCCGCCGTCGTGTGAACAGGTACTTGAAGGTGCGCGGCTCGCGCGCCGACATGGCCTGCGCGAGCAGGCGGGTGCCGTAATTGAACTGCGTGTCCGCGAACATCTGCGCCACGGCGGCGCGCGCCTCGCCGTCCGTCGTCGCCGGGTACAGGGCTGCGGCCTCCTCGGCCAGAGGGCCGAAATTGCGCGTGATCTGCTCCCTCCAGGCGGCCAGCGTGTCCACCGGCCAGCTGCGCACCAGCACGGAACCCTCGTCCGTGTTGCTGCCCACGATCATCGGCATCGTGTGCATGCGGCCCGCGAGGAAGGCCGGGCGCTCGTTCTGCGGCAGGAGCCAGCCATCGCGGATCGGCCGCAGCACCCGCGGGGTGGTCAGGCCCCGGACCGCCGGGTTCAGCGCAGACGTGCGGGCCAGCACCTCGCTGGCGGACCAGGCGCGCAGGGTGTCCAGGTCGTTTCCGAGCGCCAGGCCGGCCTGCTGGGCTTGCTCCAGCGTGGCCAGCGGGCGCGCGGCGCCCGGGCTGTGCAGGATGACACGGTCGAACGCGCCCGCGGCCCGGGGCGATACCAGCAGCAGGGACAGCGAGGCCGACCCGGCCGAAACGCCGAAGGCTGTCACCCGCCCCGGGTCCCCGCCGAAGGCCGCGATGTTCTCGCGCACCCAGGCCAGGGCCGCGAGTTGGTCCATCAGGCCGTAGTTGCCCGACACCCCAGCTTCCGACTCCCGGGCCAGTGCGGGGTGGGCCAGGAAGCCGAACAGGCCACTGCGGTAATTGAGCGAGACGACGACGGCGCCTTCGTCCGAGAGGCGGGCGCCGTCGCTGCGCAGGTCGGAGCCGCTGCCGCTGGTGAAGCCGCCGCCGTGGATCCACACCATCACGGGCAGGGCGGCGCGAGGGTCCAGGGTCGGGGTCCAGATGTTCAGGTAGAGGCAGTCCTCGCCCTGGCTCGGGGCGCGCAGGCGGGCATTGGGCGCTTGCGGGAAGTCCGGGCCAAAAGCCTGCGCCTCGCGCACACCCTTCCAGGCCGCCACCGGTTGCGGGGGGCGCCAGCGCCTGGGGCCCACCGGCGGCGCCGCATAGGGCACGCCCAGGAACCGGGCGCCCGGGCCACGCCGTTGGCCGCGAAGGAGTCCGCCTTGCACGGCGACGGTGGCGGTCTCGGAAGGGGATTCAAGGTTCATGGCGATCCTGCGCGGGCGGAGGGTTCAGCGCGGTCCGAGCGACGGCGTCGGGGGCGCAGCGGCGAGGCGCTGTCGCACCTGCGCGGCCAGCTCCAGCAAGCGCTTGCCGGTGCGCTCCATCACCGCCGAGGTCTGGACAGCAGCGCTGCCTTGGGAGTTGAAGGCCATCAGCGTGCGGCCGTCGGTGTGGACGAAGGGCACCGCCACCGAATGCGTGCCTTTCTGGAACGTGCCGGAGGCGATGCAGTACCCGCGGCGGTCGACCTGGTCCACCGCGTCGTCGAGCGCTTCGCGCAGCTGTGGCCATTCCTTGCGGTAATGGTCCTTGAGCTCCTCGTACAGCAGGGCCCGTTCCGGGATCCGCATCGCGGCGATGCAGGCGCGGCCCATGGCCGTTCGGATCAGCGGGACGCGGAAACCCACGCGCTGGCGGCGGTTCGGGTTGACTTCGCCCAGGGCGTATTCGAGGTACAGCACGCTCAGCCCTTCATGCACGCCCAGACCCACGTTGGTGCGGGTGCGCGCGGCCAGCTCCTGCATCAGGGGCCGGGCAATGGCCGGAGTCGGCATGTTCACCAGATAGGGGTAGGCCAGGCTCACCACACCCGCGGCCAGTTCGTATTTGCCGAATTCGGGCAGGTAGCGCAAATACCCCAGCTGGGTCAGGGTGAAGGTCAGCCGCGACACGGTGGGCTTGGGCAGGCCCGTCGCCTGGGCGATCTCCACATTGCCCAGCAATGTGCGGTCGAACTGGAAGGTGCGCAGGATGGCCAGGCCCCGGGCGACCGCGTTGTTGAAGCGCGGATCGTCGTCTTCGGTCTTGATCTGGATGCCCTCGGCGTAATCCGGCATCACGGGCTTGTCCTTGCGGGTGGGTCGGCCCACGTGGCTCTCCTCGGTGGTGCAAATGGCCCGAGTCTACCGATGCGCCGGGGGCGGTAGCGCTTTCACAGGTCCAGCACCAGGACGGGGTCCTTGCTGCCCGAGCAGCAGACCATCATCACCTGGTTGGCTTGCTTTTCGGTGTCCGAGAGCAGGGCGTCGCGGTGGTCGGGACGTCCCGCCAGCACGCGCGTTTCGCAGCTGCCGCAGATGCCCTGTTCGCAGGAGGCCTGCAAGGACACGCCGTGCTGGCGCAAGGCCTCGAGGATGGTGCAGCCCGCAGTCACCTGGACGCTGCGGCCGCTGCGCGCCAGTTGGACGGTGAAGCCGCCGTCGGTCGATGCGGGCGCCGCCGCAGCAAAGCGCTCCAGGTGCACTTGCGCCCGGGGAAGGTGTGCCGCCGCCCGCTCGTAGGCATCCAGCATCGGCGCCGGACCGCAGCAATACAGGTGGGCCCCCGGTGGCGCCGCGGCGACCACGGCGGCCAGGTCCAGCGGGCGCCCGCCATGCTCGGCATCGACATGCAGATGCAGCTGGGGTCCATCGAGCAGGTCCAGCAGGGCCGCATCCTCGCGGCGGCGGACGCTGTAATGCACTTCAAAGGACGCGTGGAGCGCGCGCAGGCGCTGGGCCATGCAGGCGATGGGCGTGACGCCGATGCCGCCGGCGATGAGGACCGAGTGCGGCGCCGCCTCGTCCAGCGGGAAGTGGTTTCGCGGTGCACTCACCTGCAGCAGCGCGCCCACGCGGAGCTCATCATGGATATAGCGCGAGCCACCCCGGCTGGCCGGATCACGCTTGATGCCCACGACGTAGCGCTGCGTTTCGTCTGGCGCATTGCACAGCGAGTAGGGGCGGACCAGGCCATTGGGCAGGTGCAGGTCGATGTGCGCGCCTGCGCTGAAGGGGGGCAGGGCGCTGCCATCCACGGCCTGCAGCTCGTACAGGTGGGTGTCCTGCGCGGCATAACGGATGGCCGTCAGCCGCAGGCGCAGCGGCTCGGAGGCGGGTGCGGCGTGGTGCGGTGCCTCCAAGCGTCAGCTCCAATCCGCGAAGCACAGGCCCGTGCCCGTGCCCGCGGGCGTGCGGTAGGCCGGGATGTAGTCGATCTGGCGCAAGGTCAGGTGTTCCACGGCCCCCGCCATGCAGATCCAGTTGCGGATCTCCGAACTGCCCGAATTCAATTGCTCGCGGGGCAGGGCGGCCAGGGCACCCCCATCACGGGCCTTCAGTGCCTCGATCACCCGTCCATCCAGCAGAGGGTCCACGGTGAAATGACTCAGGCCACCGGAGGCCACGATGCCGATGCGCTGCTCGCCCGGGAGGCTCTCCACCGCACGGCGGATGGCCTGGCCGAGCCGGTAGCAGCGGGCGGGTGTGGGCTGGTTGGGCGGGAAGTAGGTGTTCAGGAAAACCGGCACCACGGGCACAAGCAGTCCCGGGATCAGCCGGTTGTGGACGAAGCCGAAGGCGTGTCCCTCGCCCAGACCGTCGGCCAGGGTGTTGGCGCAGGACAGGTCGAAGTCCTCCATCAGGTGCGTGATCAGGTGTTCCGCCAGCCGGACATCCACGGGATAGTCGCGCGGGACCTCTTGCTCGTAGTACTGGGCCGAGGCGCGCCGCGCCCAGTCCGGTCCCACCTGGCTGTTCAGGGGCACGTTGCGGATGGTCTCTCCGCGATACAGCAGGATGGCCGGCATGTTGATGTCGTCGTACAGCTCCTTCTGGTCGTCGCCCACGACGATCAGGGTGTCCAGGCGGGCCTCGCGCAGCACCGTCTGCAGGCGGGCCACATGCGCCATCGCGCGGCGGTGCTTGTCCTCGAACACCTGCGGCCGCAGTTCCTGCGCGATCTGGGGCGGCGCCAGCTTCTCCAGTTGCGCGTAGGTCACCGGCTGACCCTCCCGGGTCAGGTGGGGCCGCAGGCGGTCCCGTTCGATGAAACGGGGCCAGTCCTCGACCGGCGCGTTGAGCATGGGGGTATGGGAGGAGCCGATTCCGAGAACGATCTTCGCCATGTCTTCCTTGCGCAGGGGGTCCGGTTGCGTATATCGAAAAATGAAATTATATTCTGTTAAATCAAAAACAGAAGGTGGTTCGCCCCTCATGGAGACAAGCCCGCTGGGCCTGGAGGGCCTGTTCGTGATCGAGCCCGATGTGAGCTCGGACGGGCATGGCCGCTACAGCTACTACTACGCTTCGCGCGAGTTCGCGCAGGCGGGTGCGGCGTCGCGGTACGTCCAGGAGCATGCGTCCTTCTATCCCTTGCGGCACACCGTGCGCGGACTGCATTTCCAGAAGCCGCCGCACGCCCAGACCAAGGTGGTGCGCGTCGCGCGCGGCCGCATCTGGGATGTCTGCGTCGATGTCCGGCGCGGTTCGCCCACCTATGGCCAGCACGCGGTCGTCGAGTTGGCCGGGGGCGACTGGCGCCAGCTGCATGTGCCGCCCGGCTTCGCCCACGGCTTTTGCACGCTCGAGGACGACACCGAGATCACCTTCCGGCTCACCGATTACAACGACCGCACCCATGCAGGGGGACTGCTCTGGAACGACCCGGCGCTGGCCATCGCCTGGCCCTGCGGATCCGATCCGGCCTGGGTGTTTCCGGTGGACCGGCAATGGCCGGCGCTGGAGGCCCTGAATTCACCCTTCGAACACAGGAGACATTGACCATGATGCATCGACGAACAGCCTTGCGCGCCGTGGCCGCGGGCGTGGCCAGCGCCGTGGCCGGCCCCAGCCTGGCGCAGGACGACAAGTCGCCTATCACCGTCCTGGTGGGGGCGGCCTCCTCCATGGACGCCACCGCACGACTGGTCGCCGAGCAGCTGCGCGACGCCCTGGGGCGGCCCGCCGTGGTGGTGAGCCGGCTGGGCGCCGGACAGCGTCTGGCCCTGGGCGAGTGCAAGCGCTCCGCGCCCGACGGCCGTACCCTGGTCTTTGCCACCAGCGGTCCGTTCTCCGTCTATCCGCACATCTACAACAAGCTGGACTACGACCCGGTGGCCGATTTCACGCCGGTGGCGGGCATCTCCTACTTCGACGTGGCGATCGCCACCGGCCCGATGACGGGCGCCACCGACCTGCGCCAGCTGATGGAGTGGCAGCGGGCGCGGCGCTCGGGCGATGCGGTGTTCGGATCGGCCCCCGGCAACGGCTCGCTGTCGCACTTCGTGGGCATCTCCACCTCGATCGCGACCAAGGTGAGCATGACCCACGTGCCATACAAGGACAGTGCGGTCGGCATCATCGACCTGGCGGCCGGTCGCCTGCCCATGATGATCACCGGCCTGCAGCCGATGATCGAGTTGCACAAGGCCGGCAAGATCAAGCTGCTGGCGGTCTCCGGCGACGTGCGCTCGCCGCTGGTGCCGGATGTCCCCACGCTGAAGGAAGCGGGCGTGAACGTGGTGAGCAGCACCTACACCGGCCTGTTCGGGCCCGCCCGCATGGCTCCCGAGCTGGTGCGGCGCCTGCACGACGCGGTCACGCCGATGCTGTCCGCGCCGGCCATGCGCGAGAAGTTCGCCCAGCTCACGATGACACCCTGGCCCGCAACCGGCGGACAGGTCGCGGCCATGATGGCCGAGGAGCGCAAGCGCTTCGAGGCCCTGGTCAAGGTCATCGGCTACCAGAAGGAGGACGCATGATGCGCCGCAGAACCCTGTTGCAATCGGCCGCCGGGACGGCGGCGGTCCTGGCCGCACCCGTGCTGCGCGCGCAGGAAGACAAGTCGCCCATGACCATCCTGGTGGGCGCGGCCTCGTCCATGGATGCCACCGCGCGCATGGTGGCCGAGCATCTGAAGGAGGCCCTGGGCCGACCCGTCGTCGTCTCCAGCAAGCTCGGGGCGGGCGGGCGTGTCGCCCTCAACGAGATGCGGCGTGCGCCCCCGGACGGCCGTACCCTGATGTTCTCCACCAGCAGCCTGTTTGCGATCTACCCGCACATCTACACCAAGCTGGACTACGACCCCGTCGCCGACTTCACGCCCATCGCGTGTGTGAGCCTGTTCGACCTGGGCATGGGCACGGGGCCGATGGCAAACACCCCGGATGTCCGCTCGACGCTGGCCTGGATGCGCTCGCAGCCTGCCGCGCAGTTGTACGGCGCGGCCCCGGGAGCGGGCTCCTCCTCGCACTTCGCGGGCATCGCGCTGGCTCAGGCCACCGGCCTGCCGCTCAAAGCCGTCCACTACAAGGACAGCGGCGTGGGCCTGATCGACCTCGCGGCCGGCCGCCTGCCCACGATCATCACCGGCACCAGCCCGGTGGCGGTACAGCACAAGGCCGGCAAGATCCGCATGATCGCCGTCTCCGGCGAGAAGCGCTCCCCGCTGGCGCCCGAGGTGCCGACCTTCAAGGAGCAGGGCTTCGATGTAGTGATCGAGAACTCGGCCGCCCTGTACGGACCCGCCAAGCTGCCTCGCGAGATCGTCGACCGCGTGCACGCGGCCCTGATGCCCATGCTGTCCAACGCCGGCTACCTGGAAAAGCTGGCGGGGCAGGGCATGACCCCCGCCCCGATGAATGCCACCCAGCTCGCGTCCTGGCTTGCCGCCGAGCGGCGTCGCTACGAGCAACTGGCCAAGGCCAGCGGCTACGTGCCGGAGGCGCTGTGAGCCTGGCGGGCGCGCTCGCGTCGGCGCAGCGCTTGGCCCGTGCCCGCGCCGATGGCGGCGAGGCCGGTCGGCACGAACTGCTGGCGGTGCTGCATCCGCAGGCGCACTACGAGGCCCTGGGCCGAGAGGCCCTTGGTGCGCAGGCCGTCGCCGACGAACTGCTGGCCGGCGCCAATGGCGAGCTGTCGCGTCGCCTCGATTGGCCGGCGCCGCAGGCCGTGGGCGATCAGGTGCGCCTCCTGGGTCTGCGTCGTGCGCAGACCCGCGACCGCGGGCTGGTCCTCACCTTGACCTTTTCGGGCGAGGCCATCGCCAGGCTGCAAGAGCAGCGCACGCCGCCCCCGCCGCTGCCCGCCCAGCCGATCGTGCTCCCGCCGGCGCTGAAGCAGCGGATCGACCACGCGCTCGCCGATCGGCATCCCATGCTGGTCTCGCATGTCGACCTGCAGGGTCAGCCGGTCCTGACCTTTCGGGGGTCCGTCCAGGCCTTGAGCGACGACCAGCTCGCCATGTGGATCCGCAGCCCCGAAGGCGGATTCATCCGCGCCATCCGTGCCAACCCCCGCATTGCCTTGATGTACCGCGACGAGGACGCCAAGGCCACCTACCACTTTCAGGGCCGCGCCCGCGTCACCAGCGACCCCGTGCAGCGCCAGGCGGTGTTTGACCGGTCGCACCCCGCCGAGCGGGCGCATGACTTTGCCATGCTCGGGGTGGCCGTGGTGGTGGACCTGGACCGGGTCGAAGGCTATGCCGGTCTGGGGCCCATGGGCCAGGTCGATGGCATCCGCATGCTGCGCGAAAGCGCCCCGTGAAATGAATCGAAGGAGGAAGAACAGATGACACCCCAAGACAGCCACGACCTCACACGCGTCGGGCGCGGGACGGTGATGGGCGACTTCATGCGCCAGTACTGGATCCCGGCCGCAAAATCCACTGAACTGCCCGTCGACGGCACGCCCCTGCGGCTGATGCTCCTGGGCGAGAAACTGGTGGCCTTTCGCGATTCCAGCGGGCGCGTGGGCGTCATGGACCACCTGTGCCCCCACCGCAACGCGTCCCTGGTGCTCGGACGCAATGAGCAAGACGGTCTGCGTTGCATCTACCACGGCTGGAAATTCGACGTCACCGGCCAGTGTGTGGACATGCCCAGCGTGGCATCCCACCAGTGCTTCAAGGACAAGATCAAGGTGCCTGCCTACAAGGCCGTGGACCGTAACGGCATCCTGTGGGTCTACATGGGGCCGCGCCAGTCCGACCCCCCGCCGCTGCCGATGTTCGAGGCCACGATGCTGGCGCAGGAGGACGTCGAGCATTTCTTCATGATGCGAAGCTGCAACTGGCTGCAGTCGCTCGAGGGCGACATCGACACCTCGCACTTCGGCTTCCTGCATGTGGGACACCTGACACCGGACGAGGTGCCCGTCGGCCATCCGCTGGAACACACCGCAGGCGAACGTGCCCCGGACTACCACGTGCGGGACACCCCCTGGGGCACCACCTACGGCGCCTTCCGCACCGTCAAGCCGGGTACCCTGTACTGGCGTTTTGCCAACTACATGTTCCCTTTCTGGACGCAGACGCCGCAGGGCGAGTTTCCGGTGAACATCCAGGCCCGCGCCTGGGTGCCGATCGACGACCACCACACCCTGATGATTTTCTGGCGACGCAAGGGTGAGGGCGGTCCGCGCAGCACCCTGGAGCCCCTGAAGAACGGCAAGCCGCTGGCGGGCTCGCGGCCCATGCCGGACTTCCATCCCGCAGGAACAGGGTGGCTGGACCGCTACCGTGTCGTGGCCGATGAATCCAACGACTGGTTGATCGACCGCGAGGCGCAGCGCACCAACCGCATCTACTCGGGCATCGACAACATCGGCCTGCAGGATCAGGCGGTGACCGAAAGCATGGGGTCGATCACCCCCCACGCCAATGAGCACCTGGGCCCGGGCGACCTGATGATCGCCCGCACCCGCCGGCGCGCCTTGCAGGCGGCCCGCGCCTTTGCGGCGGGCCAGGCGGCTCCCGGTGTGGACGAGCCGGAGGTGATGATGGGTGCGCGCAGCGGCTTCTTCGAGATGCCTCAATCAATCGACTGGCAGCAGGCCTACGAAGACAAGATGCGCAGCGCGGACCGCGTCTTGGCCCCGCAGGCCAAGCCGGCGCCGGTGCCCTCCGCCGCGAAATGAACGGCGCCGGTCCAGCCCCTGCACCGCTGCCCCAGGCCAGCCCGTCCGACATGCTCACGCGTGTCGGCCCGGGCACGGTGATGGGCGATCTGATGCGTCAGTACTGGCTGCCAGCCCTGGGCTCCTCGGAGCTGGTGGCGGACGGTGATCCGGTGCGGCTCATGCTGCTCGGGGAGAAACTCATCGCCTTCCGGGATTCGGCGGGACGGGTGGGGGTGATGGACCACCGCTGCCCGCACCGCTGTGCCTCCCTCTTTTTCGGGCGGAACGAGCACGACGGGATTCGCTGCGTCTACCACGGCTGGAAGTTCGATGTGCAGGGGCGCTGCGTCGACATGCCCAACGTCGCCCAGGGTGGCACCCTGAAGGAACGCGTCCATGCCAAGGCCTATCGGGTCACCGAGCGCGCCGGCCTCGTATGGGTCTATATGGGCGATCCGGCGCGCGTGCCCGAGCTGCCCATGCTCGAGGCGGCACTGATCCCGCAGGCGGAGGTCAGCGTGCGTTTCGTGCAGCGGGCCTGCAACTGGTTGCAGGCGCTGGAAGGCGACATCGACACCTCGCACTTCGGCTTCCTGCATGCCGGGCATGCCCGGCCCGAGGACTTCCAGGACGATCACCCGATGCGGCACACGGTCACCAACCGCGCGCCCGAGTACCACGTCAGCGACATGCCGTGGGGCACCTGCTACGGCGCCTACCGCCAGGAGGACGATGGCCGCACGTCCTGGCGGGTCGCCAACTTCCTGTTCCCCTTCTGGACGCAGGCACCCAACGCCGACTTCCTGACCCATGTCGGCGTGCGCGCCTGGGTGCCCATGGACGATGAACACACCATGGTGGCAATGATTTCCTGGAAGAAATCCGAGGTCTACTCCGGGATGCCGCTGAAGAACGGCAAGCCGCTCCCCGGCTTCGCGCCCACCATTGATTACCTGCCGCCCACCACGGACTGGCACGGGCGCTGGCGGCCCCGCGCCCGCGCCGAGAACGATTACGAAATCGACCGGGAGGCGCAGCGGCGCAACGAGATCTACACCGGCATCCGAATGGTGTTCATGCAGGACCAGGCCATTACCGAATCCATGGGCGCCATCACCGACCACGCCTTCGAGCACCTGGTACCGAGCGATCAGATGATCGCCCGTACCCGACGACGCCTGCTTCAGGCGGCCATCGCGCTGCGCGAGAAGGGGACCGACCCACCCGGCGCGCAGAACCCGCAGGTGATGTGGGACGCGCGCAGCGGTGCCTTCCACGCCGAGACGGGCGTGGACTGGCTGCAGGCCTATCGCGATCACCTGGCGCGGGCCAGCCGGGTCATCCCGTCGCCGATCCCCGCGGTTTGAGACCGCTCGCGCCAGACTGAGCGCGCCGGGCTCGGCCTCTGCGATGGGTGACGCAGGGTACAGTCGCGTAGCTTCCTCGCGCTTGACCTGGTGACGCCCGTTTCCACTTCCACCCCGGCTTCCGTGCACAGCACGGTATTCCTGCTGTCCATCGCCGCGTTCTTCAGTGGCGCGGCTTTGCGGATCTGCGACGGCCTGCTGCCCCGGCTGGCGAGCGACTTCGCGATGACGCCCGGTGCCGCAGGCAGCGTGGTGTTCGTGTTCTCCGTGGCCTACGGCCTTTCCCAGCTGGTCTTCGGCCCCCTGGGCGACCGCTTCGGCAAGGCCCGCATGGTGTGCCTGGCGCTGGCCGGCTGCATGGTGATGTCCTTCGTCGCAGCCGGGTCGGCGGACTTCGACCTGCTGCTGGCCGCCCGCATGGGTTGGGGGGTGGCCGCCGCCGGCATCATCCCCATGGCCATGGCCTGGATTGGCGATGCAGTGCCCTACGAGGAACGTCAGCCTACGCTGGCGCGCTTCCTGGTGGGCACGCTCACCGGCATGATGGCCGGACAGCTGCTGGGCGGGCTCTTCGCAGATGCCCAGGCGGGCTGGCGGGGCGCGTTCGTGCTCATGGGCCTGGGCTACGGCTTCGTCGCGTGCCTGCTGTTCCTGCGCCTGCGCCGCATCGCGGCAGCGCCAGCCGCGTCGGCGACCGGGTTGGCCATGTTCAGCCGCCAGCTGCGTGCCGTCCTGGGTCAGGCCTGGAGCTGGCGCGTGCTGGGGGCGGCCTTCGCCGAAGGGGTCCTGCTGCTCGGACCGATGGCCTTTTTGCCCGCCTACCTCCACCAGCGCTTCGGCTTGAGCCTCTCCCTGGCCTCGGGACTGATCGCCCTCTACGCGGTGGGTGGACTTGCGTACGCCCTGTTCGCGCGGCGCATCGTGACCGCCCTGGGCGAGCGGCGCATGGTCATGCTCGGGAGTGCCTTGATGGGAACCGGTTTTGCGGCCTGGTGGCTCTCGCCGGTGGCGTGGACCGCCGGCCCGGTCGCCTTGTTCGTCGGTTTCGGTGCCTACCTGTTTCACAACACCCTGCAGACCCACGCGACGCAGATGGCGCCCGAGGCGCGCGGCACGTCGGTGGCGATCTTCGCCTTCAGCCTGTTCCTCGGGCAGGCGGTCGGCGTCGCCCTGGCGGGGCAGGCCTTCGACCACTGGGGCGCTGCAGCGCTCCTGGCCCTGCCGGCGCTGGGCCTGCCCTGGACCGGATGGCTCCTTGCGCGCAGCCCGATGCGTCGGCCGGCCTGAGCGACCCAGGGGCAGGATGGGCGGTCGCCGACCCGAGGAGGGTCAACTGCCGCGTGTGACCGGCACCGGCGCGTGCGCGCCGTAGGTGCCGTACTTGCCCAGTTCCCACTTGGCGATGGCGTTGCGGTGCACCTCGTCGGGGCCGTCGGCAAAGCGCAGGGTGCGTGCGTGGGCATAGGCATAGGCCAGCGGGAAGTCGTCGCACATGCCGCCGCCGCCATGTGCCTGCATGGCCCAGTCGATCACCTGGCAGGCCATGCTCGGCGCCACCACCTTGATCATCGCGATCTCGGACTTGGCCACCTTGTTGCCCGCCACGTCCATGAGCCAGGCGGTCTTGAGCGTGAGCAGGCGCGCCATGTCGATCTTGCAGCGGGCCTCGGCGATGCGCTCCTGGGTCACGGTCTGCTGGGCCACCGTCTTGCCGAAGGCGACGCGCGCACTCGCGCGCCGGCACATCAGCTCCAATGCGCGCTCGGCCAGGCCGATCAGGCGCATGCAGTGGTGGATGCGGCCCGGGCCCAGGCGGCCCTGCGCGATCTCGAACCCGCGGCCTTCGCCCAGGAGGATGTTGCTGGCGGGGACGCGTACGTTCTCGAACACCATCTCCATGTGGCCGTGCGGCGCGTCGTCGTAGCCCATGACGTTCAGTGGCCGCAGGATGCGGATGCCCGGCGTGTGGGCGGGCACCAGCACCATGCTTTGCTGCGAATGCCTGGGGGCCTCGGGATCGGACTTGCCCATGGTGATGAAGATCGCGCAGCGTGGATCACCTGCGCCGGAGATCCACCACTTGCGGCCGTTGATCACATACTCGTCGCCGCGACGCTCGATGCGGGTGGCAATGTTGGTGGCGTCCGACGAGGCCACGTCCGGCTCGGTCATGGCGAAGGCGGAACGGATCTCGCCCGCCAGCAGCGGCTGGAGCCAGCGTTGCCGGTGTTCATCGCTGCCGTAGCGGGCGATGGTTTCCATGTTGCCGGTATCCGGCGCACTGCAGTTGAACACCTCGGGCGCCCACGGCACCCGTCCCATGATCTCGGCCAGCGGCGCGTACTCCTGGTTGGTCAGGCCCGCGCCCTGGACCCCGGCGATCTTCGCGGTGTCCACCGGCAGCCACAGGTTCCACAGGTCGGCGGCGCGGGCCTTGGCCTTGAGGTCCTCGATCAGCCGCAGTGCTGTCCAGCGCTTGTCCGTGGTGGTGTTGGCCGCCAGCTCGGCGGCAAAGGCCTGCTCGCTGGGGTAGATGTGGTCGTCCATGAAACGCAGCAGGCGCGCCTGCAATTGCTGGGTCTTGGGGGAGTAGGCGAAGTCCATGGCGGTTCCTTGGAGAAACGGAAAAAAGGGGAGGCGGCCGTCTCGCGCGCGATCAGTCCGCGCGGCGCGCGAACGACCAGGCCAGTTCGGCCAGCGCGCGCGCGCCGGCGCCGGAGGAGGCAGCCTGCGCGCTGGAGGCGATGCCCTCCTGCGCGCGCTTGGCGATGCCTTGCAGGATCGCCGCCAGCCGGAACAGGTTGTAGGCCAGGTAGAAATTCCAGTCGGCGCGCAGCGCATCGGGCGTGGCCAGGCCGGTGCGCTCGCAGTAGCGGCGGATGTAGTCGTCTTCCTGCGGGATGCCCAGCGCCGCGTGGTCCAGCCCGGCGATGCCGCGGAACATGCCGGGCGGGATGTGCCAGGCCATGCAGTGGTAGCTGAAGTCGGCCAGCGGGTGGCCGAGGGTGGACAGCTCCCAGTCGAGCACCGCGATCACGCGCGGCTCGGTGGGGTGGAACATCAGGTTGTCCAGCCGGAAGTCGCCATGGACGATGGACACCTTGCGCTCGTCACGCGCACTCGCGGGCATGTGCGCGGGCAGCCATTCGATCAGTCGATCCATCTCGGGGATCGGCTCGGTCACGGACGCCAGGTACTGCTTGCTCCAGCGCCCGATCTGGCGCTCGAAGTAGTTGCCCGGCCTGCCGTAGCCACCCAGGCCCTGGGCCGTGAAGTCCACGGTGTGCAAAGCGGCAATCACGCGGTTCATCTCGTCGTAGATCGCACCGCGCTGGGCGGGCGTCATCCCGGGCAGAGACTGGTCCCACAGCACGCGGCCCTGCATGAACTCCATCACGCAGAAGGCCCGGCCGATCACCGACTCGTCCTCGCACAGGACATGCATTTTCGGCACGGGCACGCCCGTTGCGGCCAGACCCCGCATCACGGCGAACTCGCGCTCGATGGCATGGGCCGAGGGCAGCAGCTTGGCCACCGGCCCCGGCTTGGCGCGCATCACATAGGCGGTACCCGGCGTGAGCAGCTTGTAGGTCGGGTTGGATTGCCCGCCCTTGAACATCTCCACCGTGAGCGGGCCGGCGAAGCCGGGCAGGTGCGCCTGCAGCCAGGCGGACAGGGCGGCCGTGTCAAAGGCATGGGCACCCGCCACCGGCCGGGTCCCTTCGAAGGCGGAGTAGTCGACGGTCATGGGGCGCGGGTCCGGGCGGGACAGGGGGACGCGCCTGGCGCAAGGGCTGGCGCGGTCCGGGCGATGCCTGCGTCGCGACGGCGCGCACGCGAGGTCTGTTTTGCGCCGGCGCGAGCGGTTCCCATGGGGTCAGCCGGCCCGGACACGCGGGTCAGCCCTCGCTGTCCGCCTCGGCGATCCGGATCAGGGCTTCCCGGTCCCGCACCACCAGGCCGCCCGGTTCGATGCGGATCACGTTCTCGCGTTCCATCGCCTTGAGCTCCTGGTTCACGCGCTGGCGCGACGCCCCGAGCAACTGGGCCAGTTCCTCCTGCGCCAGTTGCAGGCCGATGCGCATCTCGCTGCCATCGGACAGGCTGGAGATGCCGTAGCTGCGCACCAGGTGCGTGAGCTGCTTGGCCAGGCGCGCGCGCAGGGGCAGGGTATTGAGGTCTTCGACCAGACCGAACAGCTGGCGGATGCGCCGCGCCTGCAGCCGCAGCAGGGCCTCGTACAGCTCCACGTGCTCCGACAGGATCTTGCGGAAGTCGGCGCGGGCCACGCACAGCATCGTCGTGTCGCCATGCGCATAGGTGTCGTGCGTGCGCCGGTCGCCGTCCAGGATCGCCACGTCGCCGAACCAGATGCCTGGCTCCACATACGCAAAGGTGATCAGCTTGCCCGACACCGAGGTCGAGCTCACGCGCACCGCCCCGCGCGCGCAGGCCATCCACTCCTCGGCCGGATCGCCGCGGGCAGCGATCAGGTCGCCGTCCTTGTAGCGTTTGACGTAAGCGCATCGAAGAATGTCGTGCCGCAGGGAGGGCGACAGGGATGAAAACCAGCGACCGGAATTGATCGCTTCGCGTTCTTCAATGGTAAGAATGGGGTCGTCCATGGCGTGTCTTGTCAGTGACTGCCGGGCACCCCGCTGTCGCCTGCGGGACCCGTCAGCGTCATGCGGGCGTCACTCGTAGCGTGGGATGCGTTTGGCCAGGAAGGCCTCGATGCCGATGCCGGCGTTGGGGTGGTGCAGGTTGCGCACGAAGTGGTCACGCTCCTGCGCCAGCTGCGCGGTCAGGCTGGCTCCCGACGCGTCGTTCATCAGCTCCTTGACGCTCGCCAGCGCGTTCGGGGCCTTGGCGTTGAGGCGGGCCGCCATCGCCAGGGCCTCGTCCAGGGCGGTGCCGGTGGGGGCCAGCCGGTTGACCACGCCCAGGGTGTGCAGCCGCTGAGCCCCGATGCGTTCGCCGCCGAGGAGGAGTTCGCTGACCAACTGGCGCGGCAAGGCGTGGGTGAGGCTCCAGCTCGCACCGCCGTCCGGCGACAGGCCGACGTTGGCATAGGCCATGAGGAAGAAGGCGTCTTCCGCGGCGACGATGAAGTCGCAGGCCAAGGCCAGCGAGAACCCCGCGCCTGCCGCCGCACCCTCCACGGCGGCGATCACCGGCTTGGGAAAGGTGCGGATGGCCTCGATCCAGCTGTGCAGTCCCTCGATGATCTGCGCCTGCACCTCGGTCGGCTGCTGGCGCCGCTCCAGCAGGCGTTGCAGCTGTCCGCCTGCCGAGAAGGTGGCGCCTTCCCCGGTGATGATGACGCTGCGCACCTCGGGCAGGCTCTCGGCCACGCCCAGGGCCTCGACGCCGGCCGCATAGATCTCGGGCCCCAGCGCGTTGCGGTGCTCGGGGTTGGACACGGTCAGCACCAGCGTGCCGTCGTGGCTGGTGCTCTTGATTTCGGCGGGCATGGTCGGAGCCTTCGTGGGAGATGCAGCGTGGGCGTGTGCGGGGGGTCGGGGGGTCAGGTCTCTTCCTGCAGCAAGGACAGACCGATCGCGCCGCGCCGGCGCAGCCAGGGGCTGGGGCGGTAGCGCGGGTCACCGTACACGGTCTGCAGGTTGAACAGCACCTCCAGCACGTTCGCGGGTCCCCAGCGGTTGCCCATGGCCAGCGGTCCCATCGGATAGCCCAGTCCCAGCGTGACGGCGGTCTCCAGGTCGGCCGGGGTGCAGATGCGCTGCTGGCAGATGTCGCTGGCGATGTTGACGATAGCGGCCACCACGCGCTGGGTCACGAAGCCGCCGCTGTCGCGGATCACGCTCACCGACTTACCGTCGCGCGCGAAGAGCGCATGGGCTGCATCGCGCATGTCGGCGCGGGTGGCGGGGTTCGTGGCCAGCACCCGGCGCTTCGTCGCAGCATCCTCCACCAGCAGGTCGATGCCGACGGTCCGCGCCGGGTCCAGCCGTTCGACCACGGCCACCGTGGTCACGTCAAAGCCCAGGGGAGCCACCAGCGTCAGGGCCTGGGGCGAGGGTGATTGCCCGGTCTCGATGCGCGCGCCCAGGTCCTTGAGCAGCTGGTACAGCTCGGCGCGGCGGGCGGCGCGTGTCGAGACCCAGACGGGCGGCAGCTCGCCCACCTGGGGCACGGGCGGCTCGGGGGGCACCTGGGCCTGGTCAGCCTCATAGCGGTAGAAGCCCTCGCCCGTCTTGCGGCCCAGCAGGCCGCCGGCCAGTCGCTGCGCCGTGATCACGCTCGGGCGGTAGCGCGCCTCCTCGTAGTACTGGTGGTAGATGGACTCCATCACCGGGTGGGACACATCCAGCGCGGTCAGGTCCAGCAGCTCGAAGGGCCCCAGGCGAAAGCCCACCTGGTCACGCAGGATGCGGTCCACCGTCGCGAAGTCGGTCACGCCTTCGCTCACGATGCGCAGGGCTTCGGTGCCATAGGCGCGGCCGGCGTGGTTCACGATGAAGCCTGGGGTGTCCTGGGCCCGCACGGGGGTGTGGCCCATGGCCCGTACCAGCGCATCCAGCGCGTCGCAGACCGCGGGGTCGGTGCGCAGGCCGGGGATCACCTCGACCACCTTCATCAGCGGCACCGGGTTGAAGAAATGCAGCCCTGCCAGCCGCTGCGGCCGCTGCAGGCCCGCGCCGATGGCGGTGATCGACAGGGACGAGGTATTGCTCGCCAGCAGGGCCTCGGGCCCGAGCAGGGCTTCGAGGTCCGTGAACAGCTGGCGCTTGACCTCCAGCCGCTCCACGATCGCTTCGACGACCAGGTCGCAGCCGGCCAGGCCCTGCAGCGAACTCGCGGTGCTCAGTCCGGCCTTCAAGCGGGTGACGGCGTCGGCGTCCAGGCGACCTTTTTCCTGGAGCTTGTCCCACTGGCGGGTGATCTGCTGGTGCGCGGCGTCGAGCGCGGCGGCCTGGGTGTCAAAGAGGCGGACCTCGCAGCCGGCCTGTGCGGCCATCTGGGCGATGCCACGTCCCATGGCGCCGGCGCCGACGACGCCGACCGTTTGGATTCGGGTATGCATGGTCCGATTATCGATGCGGCCGGCAAGCCCATCGGTTCGGAAGCGGCTCAGACCGATACCTTGGTTCGCATCCGGGCGGCCAGAACGCTGGTGCCCATGGCCGCCAGCACGCTGACCAGGGCCGCCCCGCTGAGCCAATCAAAGCCCCCGCCCGCGATCAGCAGGCCGCCGATGGCTGCGCCCAGGGCCTGGCCGCCATACAAGGCCGAAGTGTTCAGGGCCACCGAGGCGGATGCCAGGTCCGGCGCCAGCGCGACCAGCCGCGCCTGCTGCGCCGAGTTGGTCGAGAAACAACCCAGCGCCCAGGGCACGCTCACCAGCATGGACATCAGCAGCGTCGCCCCCAGGGGCCAGGCCACCAGACTCAGGGCGATGCCCCCCAGACCCAGCAGCACGGCAAGGTCCGGTCCCAGGCGGCCGATGTAGCGCATCATCAGCACGTTCCCCAGCAGTCCGAAGCTGCCGAAAGCAAGGAACATCAGGCTCAACTGACCCGGCGTCACGCCCAGCCGCTGGTCCCAGTACGGCGCGAAATACGAAAACAGCACAAACTGGCCCGCGGCCGACAGCACGGTCACCGCGATGCACAGCATCAGCGCGTGTGAGCGCAGCGTCTGTCCCCAGGCGGCACGCGACAGAGAAGGCGGGCGTATGCCGTCGGGCAGCGTGCGCCAGACCCAGGCTGCGCCCACCGTGCTCAGCATGGCAACCAGGAGGAAGGATGCGCGCCATCCCAGCGTGCCGCCGATGAACGAGGACAGCGGCATCCCCAGGACCGACGCCACCGACCAGCCCAGGAAGATGAAGGTGATCGCGCGTCCTCGCTGCTCCAGGGGCACCAGCAGGCCGACGCAGGCGGCGGCCTGCGGGGTGAAGACCGCGGGTGCCACCACAGCCAGCACCCGCAGCGGCAGCAGCACGGCCAGGGACTCGGCCAGGGCGCAGGCCAGGTGCAGCAGGCCGTACCAGAGCAGGGACAGCGCCAGCAAGCGGCGGCGGTCCCAGCCGGCGGCGACGGCAGCAAAGAGCGGGGCGGCCACGGCCATCATGAAGGCCCCGGCCGAAATCAGCTGGCCCGCCGAGGCGACGCTGACCTGGAGGGAGGCGCTGAGCTCATTGAGCGTGCCGGGCACCACCATCACGCCAGTGCCGATGACGAAATTGCCAAAGAGCAGCGGCCAGAGCACGAGCGGCAGACCGGTCCGCTCGTCGGCCATCAGCGGGCGACCTGCAAGGCGTCCGGGTTCACCACGTTCGTGGGCGTGCCCTGGATGAAATTCACCACATTGTCGAAAGCCGTGCCGAAGTACAGCTCGTAGGTGTCCTGTTCCACATAGCCGATGTGGGGCGTGCAGATGCAGTTCTCCAGCCGCAGGAGGGCATGGCCCTGCAGGATGGGTTCGCTTTCGAACACGTCGATGGCGGCCATGCCGGGACGGCCGCGGTTGAGGGCGGCGATGAGCGCATCGGGTTCGATCAGTTCGGCTCGCGAGGTGTTCACCAGCAGGGAGGTGGGTTTCATGCGCCCGAGGTCTTGCAGACGCACGATGCCCTCGGTCTGCGCGTTCAAGCGCAGGTGCAGGCTCAGGACGTCGCTGTGCTCGAAGAGGGCCTCACGGCTTTCGGCCACCTCATGGCCATCGGCCCGTGCCTGCGCGAGGGAGGCATCACGGCCCCAGATCATCACCCGCATGCCGAAGGCGCGCCCGTAGCCAGCCACCAGGCGGCCGATGCGGCCGTAGCCCCAGATGCCCAGCGTACGGCCGCGCAGGACAGTGCCCAGGCCGAAGTTCGCCGGCATGGACGCGGACTTGAGACCGGACTGCTGCCAGGCGCCGTGCTTGAGCGTGCCGATGTACTGGGGCAGCCGCCGGGTGGCGGCCATCACCAGAGCCCAGGTGAGTTCGGCCGGCGCAATGGGCGAGCCCACCCCCTCGGTCACCACGATGCCCCGCTCGGTACAGGCTTGCACATCGACGTGGTCGCCGATGCGGCCCGTCTGCGAGATCATCTTCAGGCGCGGCAGCTTGTCGAGGAGTTGCCGCGTCAGGTGCGTGCGCTCGCGAATCAGGACGATGACGTCTGCGTCGCGCAGGCGCACGGACAATTGGCCGATCCCCTTGACGGTGTTGGTGTAGACCTTGGCGGGGTAAGCCTCCAGCTTGCTGGCGCACTGAAGCTTGCGCACCGTGTCCTGGTAGTCGTCAAGGATCACAATGTTCATGAGGCGATTGTGCCTCGCCGCTGTCGGGGAGGCTTGCCCCAAAAGGCAGAGTGCCAGCGGGCCGGGGGTGTCTCAGGGGGCCGAGACCGGGCCCGAGGGTGCCGGGGGGCGGGCGCTCAGTGCCGGGTTTCCGATTCGGCCAGCCGGTCCAGCTCGGCGCAGACATCGGCCATGCGGCCCGAGATCACCATGCGCCCGGCCTCCGCTGTGCCGCAGCGGCCCTCCACCACCCGCAGGACCCGCAGCGGACGCTGGCAGGCCGCCGTGCGCGTGGGGCCCGCCCAGTGGCGCGCGACAGCCGGGCCGCGGTGCAGGAGGGACGCCGGGTCAAGCTCGACCCCCTGGAGGCCCACCGCGCGCGCAGGGGTCCGAAAGGTGGAGGGGGCGCAGGCCCGGCGTGCGCTGATGTCCTGGAACATGCCGAAGAAATGCGCGAAGAGGGGAAGTGCAAATGCCATGTGGGGACTCCTTGGACAACGAGGGTTTCATCACAGGCAGGATTTCGGAACAAGAAGCAGCACAGGGTGATGGCACCACGCCATACGCCCGCCACCTGGGGCCGCTTCGGGGATGGGGGCGCTACATCAGCATCGTGTTGCGAATCAGGCCCACCGCCAGGCCTTCGATCTCGAAGGGCTCGCCAGGCTCGACCACGATGGTGGGGTAGTCGGGGTTCTCGGCGTGCAGCTCGATCAGGTGCTTGTTGCGGCGAAAGCGCTTGACGGTGACGTCATCGCCCAGACGGGCCACGACGATCTGGCCGTTCTTGGCGTCCTTGGTGGCTTGGACGGCAAGCAGGTCGCCATCCATGATGCCCGCGTCCCGCATGGACATGCCGCGTACCTTGAGCAGGTAGTCGGGGCGGCGCTGAAAGAGGCTGCTCTCGACGTAGTAGGTCTGGTCCACATGCTCCTGGGCCAGGATCGGGGAGCCGGCCGCGACCCGGCCGACCAGCGGAAGCGCCAGCTGGGCCAGGCTCTGCAAAGGCAGGGAGAATTGCTTGACGCGTGACTCGTTGATGGAGCGCAGGGCCTCGCTGCGCAGGCGGATGCCGCGTGAGGTGCCGCTGACCAGTTCGATCACCCCCTTGCGCGCCAGGGCCTGCAGGTGTTCTTCAGCGGCGTTGGCCGACTTGAAGCCGAGCTCGGCAGCGATCTCGGCCCGGGTGGGAGGCGCCCCGGTGCGGGCAATGGCACTCTGGATCAGATCCAGAATCTGCTGTTGGCGGGCCGTGAGCTTGGGGGTCTCGATCATGCGGGCTCTCCTGCGAAATGCTCGTGGGGGTCGGGCGTCTGGAGCGTGGGCAAGGGGTTGTGGACGGGTACTGTCTTCATATCCAGTAACTGTATTTTTAACCAGCTTTTCGGGAAATGCAAGTGGTCGCAGAAAAAATCGTCGTCCTGGGTACCGGGGGCACCATCGCCGGGACGGCCCCGTCGGCAGGCGAGCACCTGGCCTACACCAGCGCGCAGCTGGGGATCGGGCCCCTGGTGGCCGCGTGGGCGCCCGATACGCCCAGGCCCCTCGAGACCGAGCAGGTGGCCCAGATCGACAGCAAGGACATGAACGAGGCGGTCTGGCAGACCCTGGCGGCGCGTTGCAGCCACTGGCTGGCGCAGCCCGACGTGCGCGGTCTCGTCATCACCCACGGCACCGACACGCTGGAGGAGACCGCCTTCTTCCTGGACCGCGTGCTGTCGCCCGCCAAGCCCGTCGTCCTGACCTGCGCCATGCGCCCGGCCACCGCCGCCGCTCCCGACGGGCCGCAGAACCTCCTGGATGCCCTGTCCGTGGCCGCTACGCCCGGGGCCCGCGGCGTGGTCGCGGTGTGTGCGGGCACCCTCCACACGGCGCGTGATGTCGCCAAGGTCCATCCCTTCCGGCTCGATGCCTTTTCCTCCGGCGAGGCCGGCCCCCTGGGGGTGATGGAGGCGGGGCGCGTGCGGCTGATGCGCGAGTGGCCCGGGTCGGACGCGGCGGCCGCCGGCCGCGCCCACGCCGTGGCCCAGGCCGGTCGCTGGCCGCGGGTGGAGATCGTCCTCAATCACGCCGGTGCGACCGGCGCGCTGGTGCAGGCCCTGCTGGCCCAAGGCGTGGACGGCCTCGTCGCGGCGGGCACCGGCAACGGGACGCTCAGCGCATCGCTCCAGGCGGCCCTGCTGCATGCGCGGTCGCAAGGGGTGCCCGTGGTGCGAGCCACGCGCTGCGCGGAGGGGCAGGTCTTGCCCCATACCGGTGACCGGTTGCCCGATTCGGGGGGCCTGTCGCCGGTCAAGGCCCGTATCGCCCTGATGCTGGACCTGCTCGTCGCCGCCCATCCCCGGCCCTGAGCCGCCGGACGGACGCCTCATGTTCAATACCCTGCAATCGCACCCCTGGGCCTACCCGCTGCTCGAAGTGGTGCACCTGTGTGGTGTGGCCTTGCTCGTGGGCAATCTGGTGCTCCTGGAGCTGCGCGTGTTCGGCCGGGGCGCGGCGCTGCCGGTCCAGGCGCTGGCCCGCCTGAGCCTGTCCCTGGCGGTGACCGGTTTCGGGCTGGCCGCCGCCTCGGGGCTGCTGATGTTCGCTACACAAGCTGCGGAGTTGCTGGCCAACCGGGCCTTCACGCTCAAGATGCTGCTGCTGTTCGTGGCGGGCGGCAACGCCGCCTGGTTCCACGGCCGCGGCTCGCTGCAACGTCTCGATCACCCCGCGCGCCTGCTCATGGCATCGTCCACCCTGATCTGGGTGGCCGTCATCGCCTGCGGCCGCTGGATCGCCTACGCTTGAAATGACCTACGCTTGAAGGTTGCCAGGAGGGAGTCGCATGCAACGTCGTCTGTTTGTCTGGGCCTGTCTCGGGGTGCCGGGGTTCGCGTCGGCCCACCATGGCTGGAGCAGTTTCGATCAGGAGCGGCCGATCTGGCTCGAGGGTCGGGCCGCCCGGGTGCGCTGGCGCAATCCGCACGTGGAACTCGACCTGGAGGTGCCCGCCAACCTCAGGCTGCCTGCCGATCTCGCCGGTCGGCCGCTGCCCGCCCAGACGGCCTCGGTGGACGGCCAGTCGCTGCTGGCACGCGCCGTGGTGCCCACGCGCAAGGACCGGCGCTGGGAGATCGAACTGGCGCCTCTGACTCGGATGCAGGCCTGGAAAGTGGAGACGATCGAGGCCGGGACGCCGCTGGGGGTGCTCGGCTTCACCTTCCAGGACGAGAAGGGGGCGGCCGTCTTGCGGGCCGAGTACCTGTTCGTGGGGGGCAAGGCCTACGGCCTGCGGTCAAGCCCGGCCTGAGGCGCCCGGGGCCTGCAATGGTCGTTTCACCGGGCGTTTCACTGGGCGAGGGCGCCCAGGGCTCGCGCGGTGATTTCCTCGACCGAACCCATGCCGCTGATGGCGCGGTACTTCGGCGCCACGGCCGGATCGGCCTGGGACCAGTTGGCGTAATAGTCGACCAGCGGCCGCGTCTGCGAGGCGTACACCTGCAGGCGCTTCTGGACGGTTTCTTCCTTGTCGTCGTCACGCTGGATCAACGGCTCCCCGGTGATGTCGTCGACGCCGGCAACCTTGGGCGGGTTGAACTTGACGTGGTAGGTGCGTCCCGAAGCCGGGTGCGAGCGGCGGCCGCTCATGCGCTCGATGATGGCCTCGAAGGGAACATCGATCTCCAGCACGTAATCGAGCTTCACGCCCGCTTCGCGCATGGCCTCGGCCTGCGGAATGGTGCGGGGGAAGCCGTCGAAGAGGAAGCCCTTGGCGCAATCGGGCTGGGTCAGGCGCTCCTTGACCAGCCCGATGATGATGTCGTCGCCCACCAGCGCGCCCGAGTCCATGACCTTCTTGGCTGCCAGTCCCAGCGGCGTGCCGGCCTTGACTGCGGCACGCAGCATGTCGCCGGTGGAGATTTGGGGGATGCCGTATTTCTGGCAGATGAAGGTGGCTTGGGTGCCTTTGCCCGCGCCAGGCGCGCCCAACAGAATCAGTCTCATGGATAACCTCGGAATCGGTGTATGCGGCCTGCCGCCCTGGCGATCGCCCCGGACGCTGGTTGCGCCTCTGCGGTCGAGGATAGCACGCGCCCCTTGCGTGACGGCCGCTGGCCCCGCGGGCCGAGACCTCAGGTCCCGCGGGCGAAGATCGCGCGCACCCGGGCCAGGTCTTCGGGCGTGTCCACCCCGGTGCCAGGGGCCTGGGCGGCCACGTGCACCGCGATCCGGTGGCCGTGCCACAAGGCGCGCAGTTGCTCGAGCGACTCCGCCAGTTCCAGCGGCGAGGGCGCCAGGGCCGGGAAGGCCTTGAGGAAACCGACCCGGTACCCGTAGAGGCCGATGTGACGCAACGGTCGCGGCTCGGGCAGGCGGGTGATCGAGGCCGTGCCCGCGCCGAAGCCGTCACGCCACCAGGGAATCGGGGCCCGGCTGAAGTACAGGGCCAGCCCCTGGGCATCGGTGACGACCTTGACCACGTTGGGATTGCGCGCGTCCGCCGGATCCTCGATCGTGTGGGCCGCGGTGCTCATGCTGGCCTGCGGATGTTGCAGCAGCAGCTGGGCCACCGCGTCGATCAAGCCCGGCTCGATCAGGGGCTCGTCGCCCTGCACATTGACCACCGTGTGCGTGTCGGGCAACTGCAGCAGCGCGCAGGCCTGGGCGAGGCGGTCGCTGCCCGAGGGGTGGTCCGGTCGGGTCATGACGCTGGGCACGCCGTGTTCGTCGCACGCGCGCGCGATGGCGTCGCTGTCAGTGGCCACCACCACGTTCTCCGCACCTGACAGGCGGGCCTGGTCGGCCACGCGCACCACCATCGGCCGGCCGGCGATGTCGGCCAGGGGCTTGTTGGGAAGCCGCGTCGATGCCAGCCGTGCCGGAATCAGGACGGTAAAGCCTGCGGGGGAGGCGGGCGCCACCGTCATCCCGCCAGCGGGGTGCGCGGGGGCAGACGCTCGAGCTCTTCGTCGCTGAGCGCACGGGCCTCGTCCTCGAGCAGCACCGGGATGCCGTCGCGGACCGGGTAGGCCAGTCGCGCGCTGCGTGAGAGAAGTTCCTGCCGCTCGCGGTCGTAATCCAGCGGGCCCTTGGTCACCGGGCAGACCAGCAGTTCAAGCAGTTTCGGATCCATCGGCGGATGATAGCTTCGCGGCCAGGAGGCGATCGAAGCGGTCCCAGAACGCCGGGGCGATTTCCACCTCCAGCGGCACCGCCCAGGCGTCGGGCCGGTGGCGCCAGAGCTTGACGGCGTCCTTCTCGGTGCAGACCACTGTCATGCCGGCAGGCAGTGCCAGCGGTCCGGCGTCGAAGTCATGGTGGTCGGCCAGTGCCAGGGCCTGGGCGGGGGACGCGCCCGCCGCCCGCAGCATCCGGAAGAAGGCCTCAGGCCGCGCGATGCCTGCCACCGCAGCCCACGGCGGGGCGCCCGTCCCCACGATGTCGGTCAGCGCGCACCGCGTGCCATCGGCTCGCAGGGCCTGCGTGGCCAGGCGCCGGCGGATGTCCAGGCCATCCAGGGCCTCCGCCTCCGGGGGCCGCAGTACCAGGTCGATCTCGCGCGCCCAGGCCCACGGGTCAGCGTCACCTCGCGGACGGCCCCGCCGCGGCCAGGGCTCGCGCAGGGGACCTGCAGGCAGCAGCCAGCCGTTTCCCAGGCCCCGGTCGTCAAAGACGCAGACCTCCAGGTCGCGCGCCAGGGCCCAATGCTGCAGCCCGTCGTCACTCACCAGCACCTGCACGGTGGGGTGACGTGCGAGCAGCAGGCGCGCCGCCTGTGCCCGCCGTGCCCCCACCACCACCGGGACCTGGCAGCGGCGCGCCACGAGCAGGGGTTCGTCGCCCGTGAGCGAAGCGTCGGCGTCGCCGGGGTTCACCTCCCGGCAGGCGGCGCCCCGGACGCGCCCGTAGCCTCTGGAGATCACGCCGGGCCGCAGCCCCCGGGCCTTGAGGTGTTCGACCAGCGCGATCACGACAGGCGTCTTGCCCGCGCCGCCCGCCACGACATTGCCCACGACGATCACCGGCACCGGCAATCGTTCCGCCCGCAGCAGCCCGAACCGGTACAGGGACCGGTGCAGCGCGGCGAGCGCACCGTAAAGAGCCGAGAGCGGCCGCAGGCTCCACGCCAGCGCGCCCCGCTGCAGCCACGCGTGCTGCAGGCCCACTACGGTTTCCCGCTGGCGTTGCCTGAGGTCTGCGCCGCGAAGGTGATCTGTCCCAGCCCGGTGCGGCGGGCCGCCTCCAGTGCCGTCACCACGGCCTGGTGCGGCGACGCGGCATCGGCGCTGATGATCACGCGGATGTCCTTGCTGTCACGCGTGGCGTCCGCCAAGGCCGCGGCGACGGCGTCGACGCCGCGGGCCGACAGTGCGACGCGGTTGATCACGTAGCGGCCGTCCGCGCTGATCGCGACCACGACCTCGCGCGGGTGGTCGCGCGCCGCCTGGGCGTCGGCCACCGGCAGGCGCAGCTGCAGTTCGGTGAACTTGCTGTAGGTGGTGGACAGCATCAGGAAGATCAGCACCACCAGCAGGACGTCGATGAACGGGATCAGGTTGATCTCGGGCTCACCGTGGGGACGCGGCCGGAAGTTCATGGCGGCCTCAGGTGCGCAGGGCGCTCAGGTGCCGCACGAAGCGCTCGCTGGCCAGCTCCATCGCGAGCAGGTAACCGTCCACCCGCGAGCGGAAGTAGCGCCAGAACATGAGGGCCGGGATCGCGACGATCAGGCCGAAGGCGGTGTTGTACAGGGCAATGGAGATGCCCTGCGCCAGCTGCGCCGGGTTGCCGCCCGTCGTACCACCGGGCGACTGGGAACCGAAGATCTCGATCATGCCGATGACGGTTCCGAGCAGCCCCAGCAAGGGCGCGGCGGAGGCGATGGTGCCCAGCGCACTCAGGTAGCGCTCCAGGCGGTGCGCCACGGCGCGGCCACTGGCCTCCATCACGGCCCGCAACTGCGCCTCGGTGCTGCGCGGGTCGCTGGCCATCGCGCGCAGGCCGCTGGCCAGCACTTCACCGAGCGCGCAGTTCTGTTCCAGCTGGTTCACGACATCTGCAGGGGGCAGCCCGTGGCGCGAAACCGCCAGTGCCTCCTCCAGCAGCTGCGGCGGCACCACCCGGTCCGCCCGCAGGCTCAGAAAGCGTTCGATGATCAGGGCCAGGGCGGCAATGGAGCAGGCAATCAGGGGCCAGATGGGCCATCCGGCGGCTTGTATGATCGAAAGCAAAGTGGCGTCTCCGGCGCGGTTCAGGTGACCTGTCGAGGCAGGCTCGCGGGATTATCGGCCAGGCGCTTGCCCTTGTAGGACGTTTTGCCAGCCCGGTCGGAAGAATCTCACAGATCCTGTGGATAACTTTGTGCAGAACCCTGCCCCCATGCGCTGCAAACCCGCGCCAAATCGTCGCCGCCACAAAACGGTCACATTTTGAGCAGAAAAAATGTCTTCTAAATCAAAGACTTGCGACGAAAAGCCTGCGTTTTGGGGTATGACTACCAAATGCTGACTGTTTTTGCCGTTTCTGTGGACTACCCCTGCGCCGGGGGCACGGCAACCCGCGTGAATCCTCATGGTTGAGGGCAAAACCCCAGGATTGGCGCGGCGAATCTGGCCAGTTGGCGCGCTATGCCGCGCCGTTGCTGACGCCCTGGACGCGCGCTTCAACCCGGTGACCGTGCGCGGGGAAATTTCCGGCTTTTCGCGGGCTGCCAGCGGCCATTGCTACTTCAGCCTGAAGGACCCGACGGGCCAGATCCGATGCGCCATGTTTCGGCGGTCGGCGGGTCTCCTGGACTTCAGCCCGCGTGACGGCGACAGCGTCGAGGTGCAGGGGCGGCTGGATGTCTACGACGCGCGCGGCGACCTGCAACTGATCGTCGAGAGCCTGCAGCGCGCAGGGCAGGGGACGCTGTTCGAGCAGTTCCTGCGCCTGAAGGAGCGGCTCGAGGCCGAGGGCCTCTTCGACCCGGCGCGCAAACGGCCGCTGGTTCCGCTGCCCCGCGGCATTGGCGTGGTCACCTCCCTGGGGGCTGCGGCCCTGCACGACGTGTCGACGGTCCTGCGCCGGCGGCTGCCCCACGTGCCGGTGATGCTGGCGCCTGCGGCGGTACAGGGCGCGCAGGCCCCGGGCGAACTGGTCCGGGCCCTGCAGGCCTTGTATGCGCGCGCCGAGGCCGGCGAGATCGACGTGATCCTGCTGGTGCGAGGGGGCGGCTCGCTGGAGGACCTGTGGGCCTTCAACGACGAAGCGCTGGCGCGCACCCTGGGACGCAGCCCGGTGCCGGTGGTGTGCGGCGTGGGGCATGAGACCGACTTCACCATCGCCGACTTCTGCGCCGACCTGCGCGCGCCGACCCCCACCGCAGCAGCCGAACTGGTGGCGCCCGCGCGCGAGGCTTGGCTGGGGGCGCTGGTTGCCCTGCAAGACCGCCTGCAGCGCGCCGCCCGCCGGCGCCTGGATGCCTCGGCCCAGCGCCTGGATGCCGGCGCGGCCCGGCTGGGCCGTCCTTCCGGGCGCATCGGCGGGCAGCACCAAAGGCTGGAGCGCCAGGCCCAGCGTCTGCGCTACGCCGTCATGGCCCGTCTCGCGAGCGAGCGCGCGGCCCTGGGCGTCACCCTGCAGGCCCTGCGGCGAGCGCCGCCAGCCGAGCTCGGGCAGCGCGCGCAGCGTCTGGACCAGGCGGGCCTGCGCCTGGCGGGCCTGGACCCGCGTCAGGTGCTGGCTCGAGGGTACGCCTTGCTCACGCAGGCGGATGGCCGCGTCATCGCCCGCGCCGCGCAGGTTCGGCCCGGCCAGTCGGTGCAGGCGCGCCTCGCGGAGGGCAGGGTCGATCTGACCGTGGTCCACTCGACGCCGGATTAGTGCCTAGAATTCGGCGTGTCGCGCACCACGCTGCGCAGTCCCCCCAAGCAAGAACCCAAGAGGAACCCCATGGAACACACCCTGCCTGCGCTGCCCTACGCCATCGATTCGCTCGCGCCCCACTACTCCAAGGAGACGCTCGAGTACCACCATGGCAAGCACCACAACGCGTACGTGGTGAACCTGAACAACCTGCAAAAAGGCACCGAGTTCGAGTCCCTGACTCTGGAAGAGATCATCAAGAAGTCCTCCGGCGGGATCTACAACAACGCCGCGCAGATCTGGAACCACACCTTTTTCTGGAACTGCATGAAGCCCGCGGGCGGTGGCGAGCCGACGGGTGCGCTGGCCTCGGCCATCAACGCCAAATGGGGCAGCTACGCCGCCTTCCGTGAGGCCTTCGTCAAATCGGCCGTCGGCAACTTCGGCTCCGGCTGGACCTGGCTGGTCAAGAAGGCCGATGGTTCGGTGGACATCGTCAACACCGGCGCTGCCGGCACGCCCCTGACCACCGCCGACAAGGCGCTGCTGACGGTGGACGTCTGGGAGCACGCCTACTACATCGACTACCGCAACCTGCGCCAGAAGTTCGTCGAGACCTTCCTGGACAAGCTGGTGAACTGGGACTTTGCCCAGAAGAACTTCGCCTGAACGCGACCGCTTGACGTGCAAAGGGCCGCATCCGCGGCCCTTTCTCTTTCTTCTTCGGGCCCCTGCTCGGCCCTCTTGCGCTGGCCGTCGGCCTAGCGGGTGAAGGGTTCGCCCGACAGGCGCGAGCCGGCCCGCAGGCCTTTTTTCTCGAACCAGCCCCGGTTCATCTCCAGCACGAAGCGAACGGGTTGCTTGGAGCAATGCGACTGCGTCGACAGCGGCTGCATGTCTGCCAGGTTGACGATGGTGCCGTCGTCGGCCAGGAAGGCTGCGGTCAGGGCAGAGGGCGTGTTCATCATCCAGAAGCACTGCACTGCGGCTTGCTCGAACACGAACAGCATGCCCTCATGCTGGGGCATGTCGCGGCGCCACATGAGGCCGGTGGCTCGCTGCTGCGCGGTTTGCGCGACCTGCGCGTCGATCTGGTGCATGCCAGCCGACAACTTGACCCGCGGCAGGTTCAGTTGCGGCTCCTGGCTCCAGGCCGGGGCGCAGGCGAATGCCAGCAGGGCGGTGAGGGAGAGGCGGAGGAATCGTTGCATCCGCCGATTGTCGCGCGGCGCGGGTGCCATGAAAAATGCCTGCACGCGGCAGGCATCTGGCGACTAGCGTCTGGCTTCGGATCAGGAAGCGTCGGCCTTCTTGGCTTTCTTGGCCTTCTTGGCTTTCTTGGCCTTGGGGGCGGCTTTCTTTTCGGCCTTGGCGTCTGCAGCCGCAGGCGCGTTCTGGGCCGCAGGAGCCGCCGGGGCGGCGGGCGCGGCCGGGGCTGCCGGAGCGGCCTGGGCGAAAGCGGTGGCAGCGAAGGCGAAGGCGATCAGGCCGGAGAGCAGTTTGGTCATGGCGGGGTCTCGAGAGAAGGAGAAGTGTGCGGAGGAAAAAAGCCCGCCGAGGCGGGCTTTCTTCATCGGAAGGTTCCGATTACTTCTTGGCCGAAGCGGCCGGCTTGGCAGCCGAAGCCGGGGCCTTGGCGCCGGAAGCGGCCTTGGCGCCAGCAGCGGGGGCAGCGGCGTGGGAGCCAGCGAAGGCGGAGACGGCGAACAGCGAAGCGACCAGGGCGGCGAACAGGGTTTTCATGGTGTTTCCTTTAGGTTTGTTCAAGGTTTTCCTGCAGGCTAACCGGCAGGTGTCCTACTAACGCAGAGAAATCCCGGCGGTTGACAGGACTTTCTAGTTTCCTACGGAAATACCGCGGCCCCGCGGCGGCTGACACCTGCGGGACACCTGGAAATCACCGCTAAAATCCCCCGCGTCGCCCGCCAGCGGCTGCCAATTAGTAGCTTTTTGTTCCTTTCCGGAGACGTTTTCCCCATGTACCAGCACATCAAGGTGCCCGCCCAGGGCCAGAAAATCACGGTCAAGCCCGACATGTCCCTCAACGTCCCGGACGAGCCCATCATTCCCTACATCGAGGGGGACGGGACCGGGATGGACATCACGCCCGTGATGCTGAAGGTGGTGGATGCGGCCGTGGCCAAGGCCTACGGTGGCAAGCGCAAGATCCATTGGATGGAGGTCTACGCCGGAGAGAAGTCCACGCGCGTCTACGGTCCGGACGTCTGGCTGCCGGAGGAGACCCTGCACGCGGTGAAGGACTATGTCGTGTCCATCAAGGGCCCCCTGACGACGCCGGTCGGCGGCGGCATCCGCTCCCTGAACGTGGCCCTGCGCCAGGAACTCGACCTCTACGTCTGCCTGCGCCCGATCCAGTACTTCCGAGGCGTGCCGTCTCCCCTGAAGGAGCCCGAGAAGACCAACATGGTCATCTTCCGCGAGAACTCGGAGGACATCTACGCCGGCATCGAGTACGAGGCCGAGACCGACAAGGCCAAGAAGGTCATCGATTTCCTGATCAAGGAAATGGGTGTCAAGAAGATCCGCTTCCCGGCCACTTCCGGCATCGGCATCAAGCCCGTCTCGCGCGAGGGCACCGAGCGCCTGGTGCGCAAGGCGATCCAGTACGCCATCGACAATGACAAGCCCAATGTGACCATCGTGCACAAGGGCAACATCATGAAGTTCACCGAAGGCGGCTTCCGTGACTGGTCCTACGCCCTGGCCCAGCGCGAATTCGGCGCTGAACTGATCGACGGTGGCCCGTGGTGCAAGTTCAAGAACCCGAAGACGGGCAAGGACATCATCGTCAAGGACTCGATCGCCGACGCGTTCCTGCAGCAGATCCTGCTGCGTCCGGCCGAGTACAGCGTGGTCGCGACCCTGAACCTCAACGGCGACTACATCTCCGACGCCCTGGCCGCCCAGGTCGGAGGCATCGGTATTGCCCCCGGCGCCAACCTGAGCGACACGGTGGCCATGTTCGAGGCCACCCACGGCACGGCCCCCAAGTACGCGGGGAAGGACTATGTCAACCCTGGCTCCGAGATTCTCTCGGCCGAGATGATGCTGCGCCACATGGGCTGGAAGGAAGCTGCCGACCTGATCATCAGCTCGATCGAGAAGTCGATCCTGAGCAAGAAGGTCACCTACGACTTCGCCCGGCTGATGGACGGCGCCACCCAGGTGAGCTGCTCTGGCTTCGGCCAGGTGATGATCGACAACATGTAAGCCCCTGGGCTGCGTGTGAAAAAGCCGCCGTGAGGCGGCTTTTTTTTCCGCCCGCGTAGGCGGAGCCGTTTCAGTGGGCGTCGGATGGGTTGGTTTCCAATGGGGCCGGCGCCACCAGACCGCGGGCCGCACTTTTCGGGGCTGACGTCTGCGGCTGCGTGCCAGGGGGCGCGGCTTGGATGTTCTGGGCCAAATGGCCCTTGGGCCCGGCAGCCAGCTCAAACGTGACGCGGGCGCCTTGCTTCAAGGTCTTGAAGCCGTCCATGGAGATGGCTGAAAAATGCGCAAAAACGTCCGCTCCGCCGCCGTCGGGCTCGATGAAGCCGAAACCCTTTGCATCGTTGAACCATTTCACAGTGCCAGTCGCCATGTTGTGTCTCTCGACATTCCCTTGATCACGTCGGTGCAGTGTCTGGGATTTGCAGGGTCGGTGTCAACAAATTTGGGAACGAAAGTACAAATATTGGATAAGAGCAACGCGGCTGTTCACGCAGGATGTCGGGACCGCGCCATTGCCCGCAGGCCCGTCGCGGATGCCGGGCTCAAGGCCGAGGCAAGCCAGGTCGATAAAATCGGCGACATGGCCAGCAAACCACCCCTTCCCCCGCCCTTGCCCACACGGCAGCGGCCCAAGGAGGACGACGGGGGCTCCTTGGTCCTCGAGCGGCTGACGCAGAAAACCAAGCCGCCGCAGATGTACCAGGTCGTGATGCTCAACGACGACTTCACGCCCATGGAATTCGTGGTCGTGGTGATCCAGGAGTTCTTCAACAAGGACCGCGAGACCGCCACCCAGATCATGCTCAAGATCCACCTGGACGGCAAAGCGGTGTGCGGTGTGTACTCGCGCGATGTGGCCGCCACCAAGGTCGAGCAGGTGCAGTCAGCCGCCCGGCAGGCGGGACATCCCCTCCAATGTGTGAGTGAACCGGTCGAGTAAGAGAAAGTTGAACGGATCAGGATTACAGTGGCTCCAAGCCATCATTGTTTTTTTAGTGGGTCAGCTCGCAAGGCAAAGGAATTTTCATGATTGCCCAGGAATTGGAAGTCAGCCTCCACATGGCGTTCGTCGAGGCCCGACAGCAGCGCCACGAATTCATCACCGTCGAGCACCTGCTGCTGGCCTTGCTGGACAACCCCAGCGCGGCGGAAGTGCTGCGGGCCTGCTCGGCCAATATCGACGACCTGCGCAAGTCGTTGTCGAACTTCATCAAGGACAACACGCCGCAGGTGGCGGGTACGGATGACGTGGACACCCAGCCGACGCTGGGTTTCCAGCGCGTGATCCAGCGCGCCATCATGCATGTGCAGTCCACCGGCAACGGCAAGAAGGAAGTCACGGGCGCCAACGTGCTGGTGGCCATCTTCGGCGAGAAGGATTCGCATGCCGTCTACTACCTGCACCAGCAGGGCGTGACGCGCCTGGACGTGGTCAACTTCATCGCCCACGGCATCAAGAAGTCCGATCCGCCGGAGCCGGCCAAGGGCAACGAGCCCACGGGCGGGGCCGAGGGTGAGGAGGGCGGCGAGAAGAACGAGAAGGCCTCGGCCCTGGAGCAGTTCACGCTCAACCTGAACCAGGCTGCGAAGGACGGCAAGATCGACCCGCTGATCGGCCGCGAGTACGAGGTCGAGCGCGTCATCCAGATCCTGTGCCGCCGCCGCAAGAACAACCCGCTGCTGGTCGGCGAGGCCGGCGTGGGCAAGACGGCCATTGCCGAGGGCCTGGCCTGGCGCATCGTGCAGAAGGATGTGCCCGAGATCCTGGCCGAGTCCACCGTCTATTCGCTGGACATGGGCGCGCTGCTGGCGGGCACCAAGTACCGCGGCGATTTCGAACAGCGCCTGAAGGGCGTGCTCAAGTCGCTCAAGGACAAGCCCAACGCGGTGCTGTTCATCGACGAGATCCACACGCTCATCGGTGCCGGTGCGGCCTCGGGCGGTACCCTGGACGCGTCCAACCTGCTCAAGCCGGCGCTGTCCAGCGGCCAGCTCAAGTGCATCGGGGCGACCACCTTCACCGAGTACCGCGGCATCTTCGAGAAGGACGCGGCGCTGTCGCGGCGCTTCCAGAAGGTCGATGTGGTCGAGCCCACCATCGAGCAGACGGTGGAGATCCTCAAGGGCCTGAAGAGCCGCTTCGAGGAGCACCACAGCGTGAAGTACGCGGCCAACGCCCTGCAGGCCGCCGCCGAGCTGAGCGCCAAGTACATCAACGACCGTCATCTGCCCGACAAGGCGATCGATGTGATCGACGAGGCCGGTGCCGCCCAGCGCATCCTGCCGGTGAGCAAGCGCAAGAAGACCATTTCCAAGGCTGAGGTCGAAGAGATCGTGGCCAAGATCGCGCGCATTCCGCCCGCCAACGTGTCCAACGACGACCGCGGCAAGCTGCAGAGCCTGGAGCGCGACCTCAAGAGCGTGGTGTTCGGCCAGGACAAGGCGCTGGAGGTGCTGGCCGCGTCCGTCAAGATGGCGCGCTCGGGCCTGGGCAAGGGTGACAAGCCCATCGGCGCCTTCCTGTTCTCGGGCCCCACCGGCGTGGGCAAGACCGAGGCGGCCAAGCAGCTGGCCTACATCATGGGCATCGAGCTGATCCGCTTTGACATGTCCGAGTACATGGAGCGCCACGCGGTGTCGCGCCTAATCGGCGCGCCCCCGGGCTACGTGGGCTTCGACCAGGGCGGGCTGCTGACCGAGGCGGTCACCAAGAAGCCGCACGCGGTGCTGCTGCTCGACGAGATCGAGAAGGCGCATCCGGACATCTTCAACGTGCTGCTGCAGGTGATGGACCACGGCACGCTCACCGACAACAACGGGCGCAAGGCCGACTTCCGCAACGTCATCATCATCATGACGACCAACGCGGGGGCCGAGACCATGAACAAGGCGGTGATCGGCTTCACCAACGAGCGCCAGGCCGGCGACGAGATGGCCGACATCAAGCGCCTGTTCACGCCGGAGTTCCGCAACCGCCTGGATGCCATCGTGAGCTTCAAGGCGCTGGACGAGCAGGTCATCCTGCGCGTGGTCGACAAGTTCCTGCTCGTGCTGGAGCAGCAGCTGCAGGAGAAGAAGGTGGACGTCACCTTCACCGACAAGCTGCGCAAGCACCTGGCCAAGAAGGGGTTCGATCCGCTCATGGGCGCACGTCCCATGCAACGCCTGATCCAGGACATGATCCGCCGGGCCCTGGCCGACGAACTCCTGTTCGGCCGACTGACCGATGGCGGCCGCCTCACGGTGGACCTGGACGACAAGGACGAGGTGCTGCTGGACATCCAGCCGCTGCCCAAGAAGGAGGGCCGCGCCAAGCCCGAGCCGGAGGAAGTGTCGTCCAGCGACGGGGCCTGATGCCGAGGGTGAGGGTCCGAGGACCGGACAGCAAGAGCCGCCTTCGGGCGGCTCTTTTTTGGCCGCCCGGGTCGGCGCGTCTCAGAGGTCGAAGGCGCGCTCGACCAGCCACCAGGCCGCCAGGGCGGCAATGACCAGGGAGCCGACCCGGACCACGCCCGTTCGGTAGAACGCGGTGTGGCGCAGGGCGAAGGCCAGCGGCAGGAACACGGCGACGATCGCCAGCTGACCCAGTTCCACGCCGACGTTGAAGCCCACCAGGGCCAGCACCAGCGCGCCGGCGGGCAAGCCCAGGTCCGCCAGGACCGAGGCAAAGCCGAAGCCGTGGATGAGTCCAAACACCAGCGCCATCTGCCAGCGCCGGCGGCTGGTGCGCGGGAACAGGTTGTTCACGGCAGCCAGCACCACCGAGGCGGCGATGACCGACTCCACCAGCCGCGAGGGCAGGATCACCCATTGCAGCGCGGCCAGGCTCAGGGTGATCGAGTGAGCGATCGTGAAGGCGGTGACCACGCGCACGGTGTCCGCGAGCGCGGGCCGCAGGCCGTCCACCGGTGTCCATCGGCCCGCCAGGGGCAGCAAGACGGCCGGTAGCAGCAGGGCCAGCAGGAACAGGATGTGGTCGAACCCGATCCAGATGTGCCAGACGCCTTCTGCGATGTACTGGCGCAGGGTGTCCCAGACACCGGGCGCCGCCAGTGCCAGCGATTGGCGGGTCGAGTCGGCGGCGAAGACGCGCGCCTGTACCCCCGCGTTCCCGGGCGGCTGCCACTGCACCAGACCCCGGTGGGTCGGATCGACGTCAAAAAGCAGCGTGTACTCCACGGACAAGGCAGTGGCCAGGCCCGGGCAGGAGGCCTCCAGGCGCAGCACCGCATAGGTGCCGTCGCTATGCCGCTCCAGTGCCAGGGGACGCGCCGCATCGGGCGGGGCCCAGGGGCAGGCCTGCTCGCCTGCGCGCAGCTGCAACCGGGCCGTGGCCAGGGCGGTGATGTCCTCGCTGCGTTGGCGGACTTCCCCCCAGGTGATCTCGGCATTGCCATCGCGGTCGAGCTCCAGCAGGTAATCGAGGTCGCGCAGCGCAATGTCCCATTGGGCCTGGACGCGGCCATCCGCCTGCGCGCGCAGGCTCAGGTAGCTGTCGCTGGGCTTGTGGGCCCAGGCCGGGGCCAGCCCCAGGGCAAGGACCAGGCCCAGCAGCAGTTGCAGGGGGCGGCTCATCGTGCGCCTCCCAAGGCGTCGAGTTGCTGCGCAACCCGCGCGATCACCGGGTCCTCGTAGCGGCTGGCCCGCAGCCACGCCAGGGCGGGTGCTGCCTCTTTCGGCCGCTTGGCGGCCACTGCGGCGCGCATCAGCATCAGCGCGTCGCGCGGTTCGCGCTGCACCGCGTAGTTGCTGGCGGCCAGCTGGAGGGCGCGCTCGGGCTGCCCCTCGATCTCGAGGGCGAAGACGGCCGCTTCCCACTCGTGGAGGCGGTCCTGGCGCCGGGCGGCGTCGTCAAAGCGTGCGCGCAGCTGGCTGGCCCAATCCGCCGCACGAGGATCCCGGGCGGCGCGGCCCGCCAGCGCCAGCCGCAGCAGGAGGATGTCCGAGCGTTCCCAGCCGTCCAGCAGGGTGAGGACTTCGGCGGGTCGCCCGCGTGCCAGCAGGAAGTCGGCGTAGGCCCCCATCAGGAACTGGTCCGTGATGCCGGTGTCCCGGGCGCGCCGGAAATGCTGCTCGGCCGCCTGCGGACGCTCCAGCCGCAGGGCCATCTCGGCCAGGCGGGTTTCGGCCCACAGGCGCAGGGCTGCGGGCGCTCCGGTGGCCTGGGATGCGCTGCGGGACAGACGCTCATAGGCGGGCTGGAGCGCGCCCTGTGCCGCTTCTGCATAGTCCGCGCAGCCCTGAGCCCACAGCGGGTGCGCCAGGGGCGCCAACTGCGCGCAGGCGTTGCGAGCCTCGTCGTAGCGCGCCTGCACCATGAAGATGGCGGCGCGCCAGCCGGGGGGGTCGGCCAGGCGGGGGTCGAGCCGGGCCGCGCGTTCCAGGCTGGCCAGAGCGCGGTCGAATTCGTGGTTGAACTGCTCGAGCATCCCGCGCACCAGCCAGTAGCCGGCGTCCTCGGGTGGTTGTGCCGCCAGCGGGGCCAGGGTACCCAGGGCATAGCCCACATAGCGCGGATCGCCCTGGGCCATGGCCAGGTCGAAGTAGCGGCGGGCGATGTCCGCGCGCAGGCGGACATCCTGGGGCTGGGCCGCGAGCTGGCGGCGCATGGACTCGACCCGCCGCAGAGCGGGGTCGTTTCCGGCGCGCCCGGGCAGGCGCTCCACGACTTCCCGGTCGGAGGTGGGGGTGAAGGGCGCCGGGTAGGCGGGTGCGCACAGGCCGGCGGCCAGGCCCAGGAGCAGGCAGACGGCCCGCAGGAGCGGTCGGGCAGGGGACAGGTTCATCGGTACGGGGCAGGTATCGGGCCGCCGACATCGAGGCGGACGCCGAAGGTGGACCAGCGCGGCAGTGTAGCCGCCCGCTACAAGTCCTCAGAGCGTGTGCAGGGTGTCCCGCACCCGCAGGACTGGCCGGCCCTTGGGCCGCAGCAGGGCCAGTGCCCTGGCCACCGGCTCGAGCCGGCCGGTCAGGAGCGCGGCGACCCCGCGCCGCGTATCGCCCGCAGCCAGGTGACGCTGTACGCGAGGCGCGAGTTCATCAAGGAGGGCCACGGTCAGCGCGCGCCACTCGATGACGATCGCCTCCGCGCGCGACCAGACGGTCTGTGCGGACCGCGGATCGCGCAGACGCAGCACCTGGGTGTCCAGCAGCAGGTTCCCATGGTCGGCGTCGGCCGGGGCAGTCAAGTCGGACCGGTCACGCACCTGCACGCCGGCCCATTCGAAAGGCTCGAGCAGCGCGCCGGTGATCGTCTGCATGCCCGCATGCAGGGGCAGCCAGCCCTGGGAGGCGCCAGGCCCTTGCGCGGCGGGATGCCGCCAGCAGTCGCCCAGGGGCACGCCGCCGACCTGTGCACCGCCCGGGGTGAGGCCCGAAAGGGTCATCAGCAATTGCGACAGGATGTCGTGGGCCCGGACATCCGCCGTCGGGGGCACGGCAAAGCCATAGGGGCTGATCACGCTGTCGAAGAGGCCCGAGGGCCGGCCGGCTTCACCGAACACCTCGGGCTGCTCGGACAGCACCTCGCCGAGCCGCCGCAGGGCCAGGGCGCGCGCGTGCAGGTCCTGCGGCGGGAAGGACGCACCCGCCTGCAAGGCTCGCCCGAGGGGGGCGGTGACCACGGCGCGCAGGCCGGCCGCATCCGCTTGCAGCGGCCGCTGCGGATCGCTGGAGAACAGGCCAGCGGTGAAGGCATGCCAGGCGGCCACGGCCAGGCCCTCGCGCCCCGTGAGCACCCGGCCCGTGGCGGCTTCGGTGTAGGACCAGTGGCTGTCGGGGGCCTCGCCCAGCGTCTCACAGACCAGGGCCAGGTCGATGCGCGCATGGGTCCGCTGGTCGGGGGGCTCGGCGGCCAGCAAGCGCTCGAGCCAGGCACGCCGATCGACACCGCCCGCCGAGAAGCGGCGCCAGCAGTTGGCAATCGGTCCGTCCCGTCCAGCCCGCTGCGGGCCGGTGAGGGCGGCGACCTGCTGCGCGGCGCTCTCGAGGGCGGCGTCATCGACCTCGAACCAGGGCGAATGACCCGCGCGGGTCCAGGCCAGGACCTGGCGGCAGCGATCGCGCACGGCCTCGGTCGTGCGCAGGAGCCTGGCGGCGATTTCGCCCTCGGCGCGGGTGTCGGTGAACCGCAGCAGGTCGGTCATGGGGGAGGACCTTTCATCGGGCCGGGCCCCGGCCCGGGGAGCGAGGAGTCGAAAAGTAGAATGCAGGACTTCGCCGCGCGCTGCGCGGCATCCAAGACTCGACAAGGACGACACCCGTGGCTGGACACAGTAAATGGGCCAATATTCAGCACCGCAAGGGCCGGCAGGACGAGAAGCGGGGCAAGATCTGGACCCGCGTGATCCGCGAGATCATGGTCGCGGCCCGCCAGGGCGGCGGCGACCTCAACGCCAACCCGCGCCTGCGCCTGGCGGTGGACAAGGCCAAGGCGGCCAACATGCCGGCTGACACGGTCAAGCGCAACATCGACAAGGCCACCGGCAACCTCGAGGGCGTGAACTACGAGGAGATCCGCTACGAGGGCTACGGCATCGGGGGCGCGGCCATCATCGTGGACACCATGACCGACAACAAGGTGCGTACGGTGGCCGAGGTGCGGCATATCTTCAGCAAATACGGCGGCAACATGGGGACCGAGGGTTCGGTGGCCTTCCAGTTCAAGCACTGCGGCCAGCTGATCCTGGCACCGGGCACCAGCGAGGACCAGGTCATGGAGATCGCCCTGGACGCCGGCGCCGACGACGTGATCACGGACGACGAGGGCGCGATCGAGGTGCTCACCGCGCCGGGCGCCTTCGAGGCGGTCAAGAACGCATTGGACGGCAAGGGCCTCAAGCCGGAGGTGGCCGAGGTCACCTGGCGCCCGGAGAACACCATCGACCTGTCCGGCGATGAGGCACTGCGCATGCAGAAGCTCCTGGACATGCTGGAAGACCTGGACGACGTGCAGGACGTGTTCCACAACGCGAACATCGATCTATGAACCCTCGAGCTGCGCACTGCGTGTCCTCGCGATCCCTCCCGGGACCGCGCCGCCTCGAGGCGGCTCGCCGGAGGCCTGAATGAAAGTCCTCGTCATCGGCGGCGGTGGCCGCGAGCACGCCCTGGCCTGGAAGCTGGCCCAATCGCCCAAGGTCCAGGCGGTCTATGTGGCCCCCGGCAACGGCGGCACGGCGCTGGACCCTCGCCTGGTGAACGTCCCGTTCACCGACATCGCCCAGCTTCGCCAGTGGGCGCTCGACGAGAAGATCGCGCTGACGGTGGTCGGCCCCGAGGCGCCGCTGGCGGCGGGCGTGGTGGATGCCTTCCGCGCGGCCGGCCTTCGGATCTTCGGTCCCACGCAGGCGGCGGCGCAGTTGGAAAGCTCCAAGGCCTACTCCAAGGCCTTCATGAAGCGCCACGGCATTCCCACCGCGGCCTACGAGACCTTCACCGACGCGGCCCAGGCGCATGCCTACGTGGACCGCCAGGGCGCACCCATCGTGATCAAGGCTGACGGGCTGGCGGCGGGCAAGGGCGTGGTCGTGGCCATGACGCTGGCCGAGGCCCACGAGGCCATCGACTTCATGCTCCTGGACAACAAGCTGGGCGTCACGCACAACCAGGGCGGCGCGCGCGTGGTGATCGAGGAGTTCCTGCAGGGGGAGGAGGCCAGCTTCATCGTCCTGTGCGATGGCCGCAACGTCACCGCGCTGGCCACCAGCCAGGACCACAAGCGCCTGCTCGATGCGGACCAGGGACCCAATACCGGGGGCATGGGCGCGTACTCGCCTGCGCCCGTGGTGACGCCCGAGGTGCATGCGCGCGCCATGCGCGAGATCATCCTGCCGACCCTGCGCGGCATGGAAAAGGACGGCATTCCCTACACGGGCTTCCTGTACGCGGGCCTGATGATCGACGCGCAGGGTCAGGTCAAGACCCTGGAATTCAACTGCCGCATGGGCGACCCCGAGACCCAGCCGATCATGATGCGACTGAAGTCGGACCTGGTGGAGGTCATGATGGCCGCCACCTCTGGCGGGCTCGACGCCATCGAGTTGCAGTGGGACCGGCGCACCGCGCTCGGCGTGGTCGTGGCTGCGGGGGGCTACCCCCTGGATCCTCGCAAGGGCGACGTGGTCCATGGCCTGCCGCCGGAGGCGCCTGACGCCATGGTGTTCCACGCCGGGACCGTGCGGCGCGAGGGACAGACCGTCACCAGCGGCGGGCGCGTGCTGTGTGTGACCGCGGTGGCCGATACGGTCAAGGCGGCCCAGGTGCGCGCCTATGAGGTCCTGCGGGGCATTTCCTTCGACGGCGCGCAGTGGCGCACCGACATCGGCCACCGCGCCGTGAGGGGTTGAACATGAACACCATCCAGTCCGTGCGGGAGTACCTCCTGGGGTTGCAAAAGCGCATCACCGACGGCATCGCGCAGGCCGATGGCCAGGCCTTCCAGGCCGACGCCTGGCAAAAGCCTGCGGGCGAGACGCTCCAGGGCAATGGCGTCACCATGATCCTGGAAAACGGCCAGGTCTTCGAGCGTGCGGGTTGCGGCTTCTCGCACGTGACCGGGCCGAAGCTGCCGCCCTCGGCCACCCAGCACCGCCCCGAGCTGGCCGGCGCGCCCTTCGAGGCCATGGGGGTGTCGCTGGTCTTCCACCCGCGCAATCCCTATGTGCCCACGGTGCACCTGAACGTGCGCATGATCGCCGCCACGCCCGCTGGCGGCGAACCGGTGTGCTGGTTCGGCGGTGGCATGGACCTCACGCCCTATTACGGCTTCGAGGAGGACGCGACGCATTTCCACCGCACCTGCCGCGACGCGCTGGCGCCCTTTGGCGACGACAAGTACCCGCGCTTCAAGAAGTGGTGCGACGAGTACTTCACCCTGAAGCACCGGGGCGAGCAGCGCGGCGTGGGCGGGGTGTTCTTCGACGACTTCTCCGAACTGGGCCAGGAACGCAGCTTCGCCATGCTGCGCGCGGTGGGCGATGCCTTCAACGACGCCTACCTGCCCATCGTGCGCCGGCGCAAGGACACACCCTATGGCGAGCGGGAACGCAACTTCCAGTTGTACCGGCGGGGCCGCTACGTCGAGTTCAACCTGGTCTGGGACCGTGGCACGCACTTCGGCCTGCAATCGGGCGGGCGCACCGAGTCCATCCTGATGTCCATGCCGCCCATGGCCACCTGGGCCTACCAGGTCCAGCCCGAGCCTGGAACGCCCGAGGACGACCTGTACCGCAAGTTCATCGTCCCGCGGGAGTGGGTGTGAGCGCTGCGCGCCGCCTGGGCCTGTTCGGCGGCGCGTTCGACCCTCCGCACAACGCGCACGTGGCGCTGGCGCAGGCGGCCCTGGCGCAGTTGCAGCTGGACGAATTGCGGGTTCTGCCCACGGGCAACGCCTGGCACAAGGCGCGCGGGCTGAGCCCCGCCGAACACCGTCTGGCGATGGCCCGCCTGGCCTTTGCCGGCGTGCCGGGCGTGGTGGTCGACGACCGCGAATTGCGCCGTGAAGGCCCGACCTACACGGTGGACACGCTGCGTGAATTGCGCCGTGAGCACCCCCAGGACACCCTGGTGCTGGTACTGGGCGCCGACCAGGCGGATACCTTCGACCAATGGCGCGAGAGCGCCGAGATTGCCCGCCTCGCTATAATTTCGATTGCTGGGCGGCCGCGCGCCGCCGAGCCTGCGGGCACCGTCAATGCCGCTCGGGTGCCCGGCGGCCGATGGGTCGCCATCACGCTGCCGCCCCTGCCTGTGAGTGCCACCGACATCCGCGAGCGCCGGGCCGCCGGCCATGGGATCGACCATCTGGTCCCCGCGCCGGTCGCACGCTATATTGACCGACACCACCTTTACCTGCCCGCCTGATGACCCAAGAAGCCACCGCCAAGAAAGACACCCAGCGCCTGCAGCGCGCCATCGTGGAGGGGCTGGAGGACGTCAAGGCGCAGGACATCCGGGTCTTCAGCACGGAGCATCTGTCGCCGCTCTTCGAGCGGGTGATCGTCGCCTCGGGCACCTCCAACCGCCAGACCAAGGCCCTGGCCGCCAGCGTGCGCGATGCGGTGCGCGAGGCCGGGTTCGCCAAGCCCCGCATCGAGGGCGAGGAGAACGGCGAGTGGATCATCGTGGACTGTGGTGCCGCCGTGGTCCACATCATGCAGCCGGCGATCCGCACCTACTACCACCTCGAGGACATCTGGGGGGACAAGCCGGTGCGTCTGAAGCTGGGCGCCCCCAAGCCCGCCGCGCCCGCGCCGGCAGCCCCCAAGCCGGCGGCCAAGAAGGCCGCTCCCACCTCCCTGCGCCGAAGCAGTGCCGCCAAGACCGCCGCCAAGGCTGCGGACGATGCCGCCCGCTCCCCCGCCGCGAAGAAGAAGGCGGACGCCAAGAAGGCCGCGCGCAGGGCTGCAGGCCCCGGCAAGTCACCCGCCAAGACCGCGTCCAAGGCGCCCGTGAAATCGGCGGCTGGCAAGCCCGCGGCCAAGAAGGCCCCGGCGAAGAAAGCATCCAACGGGGCTGGCAGCCGCAAGGCATGAAGCTGTGCGTCGTGGCCGTCGGCCAGCGGGTCCCCGACTGGGCCCAGACCGCCTGGGACGACTACGCCAAGCGCTTCCCCCCCGAACTCAAGATCGAACTGCGTGCGGTCAAGACCGAGCCGCGCGGCTCGCGCACGGTGCAGGCCCTGCAGGCGGCCGAGCGTGAGCGTATCCAGGCGCAGATCCCGCGCGGCGCGCGCATCGTGGCCCTGGACGAACGCGGCACCGCCCTGGGTACCCAGGCCCTGGCCGCCAAGCTCAAGGCCTGGCAGCTCGAGGGCGATGACGTCGCCCTGGTGATCGGCGGGCCCGACGGCCTCGATCCCGAGTTCCGCCAGACGGCCCATGAGCGCGTGCGCCTGTCCGACCTGACCCTGCCGCATGCGATGGTGCGGGTGCTGCTGGTCGAACAGCTGTATCGCGCCTGGTCCATCAACGCGGGCCACCCGTACCACCGCGAATGACCACTCCCACCCTGTACCTGGCCTCGCAAAGTCCGCGCCGCAGGCAATTGCTGGAGCAACTGGGCGTGACTTACGTGCTGCTGCTGCCCGATCCCGGCGAGGATGCCGAGGCCCTGGAGGCGGTGCGCCCCGGTGAGGCGCCGGCGCGCTACGTGCAGCGCGTGACCGCCCTGAAGCTCGACGCGGCGCTGGCCCGCCTGGAGCGCCGGGGCCTGCCGCACGCGCCCGTCCTGTGCTCGGACACCACCGTGGCCCTGGGGCGCCAGATCCTGGGCAAGCCCGCCGACGACCGCGACGCCGCCCGCATGCTGGCGCAACTGGCGGGCGCCACGCACCGGGTCCTGACCGCGGTGGCTGTCGGCACCCCGCGACGGCGCCTGCAGGCCCTGAGCACCTCGCGCGTCACCTTCGAACCCCTGACCCGGGCGCAGATCCAGGCCTATGTCGCCACGGGCGAGCCCCAGGGCAAGGCCGGCGCCTATGCCATCCAGGGCCGGGCGGCGATGCACGTCACCCGGATCGCCGGCAGCTACTCTGGCATCATGGGGCTGCCGATGCACGAGACGGCCGGCCTGCTGCGTGCGTTCGGCGTCCTGAAGTAACTCCACTCCTCTCCAGCCGCTTGCGCGGCCTCGCATTCCATGGGCGTGCAGCAAGACATCCTGATCAACTGGTCTCCGCAGGAGACGCGCGTGGCCATCGTCGAAAACGGTGCCGTGCAGGAATTGCACGTCGAGCGCACGCTGGAGCGCGGCCTGGTGGGCAACATCTACCTGGGCAAGGTGGCCCGGGTGCTGCCTGGCATGCAGTCGGCCTTCATCGACATCGGCCTGGAGAGGGCCGCCTTTCTGCACGTGGCGGACGTCTGGCAGCCCACGCCCGAGGGTGAGAGCCTGAGCGCGGGGCGCCAGTCGCAGCCGGTGGTGCCGATCGAGAAGCAGGTGTTCGAGGGGCAGCCCTTGATGGTGCAGGTGATCAAGGACCCGATCGGCACCAAGGGGGCGCGCCTGTCCACCCAGGTCAGCATCGCCGGCCGGATGCTGGTGCATCTGCCGCAGGATGACCATGTGGGCGTGTCCCAGAAGATTGCACCCGCGCAGCGCGACGCGCTCAGAACCCGCGTGCAGGCCCTGGCAGGCACGCCGGCCCAGGGGGGCGGCGGCGGCTTCATCCTGCGCACGAACGCGGAGGATGCCAGCGACGCCGAGCTCGCCGACGACATCGCCTACCTGCGCAAGACCTGGGCCCGGATCCGGCAAGCGGGCACCGCGCTGCCGCCGGGGTCGCTCCTGCACCAGGACCTGAGCCTGCTGCAGCGGGTGCTGCGGGACCTGGTCGGCGAGGACACGCAGTCCATCCGCATCGACTCGCGCGAGCAGTTCGCGAAGCTGCAGGCCTTCGGGCAGGAGTTCATGCCGGCGGCCGTGGGGCGACTGCAGTTGTACAAGGGCGAGCGGCCGATCTTCGACCTGTTCTCGATTGACGATGAAATCAACCGGGCGCTGGGGCGGCGGGTGGACCTGAAGTCCGGCGGCTACCTGATCGTCGACCAGACCGAGGCGCTGACCACGGTGGATGTCAACACCGGCGGCTTCGTGGGTGCGCGCAACTTCGACGAGACGATCTTCAAGACCAACCTGGAAGCCGCCCAGGCCATCGCGCGCCAGATGCGGCTTCGCAACCTGGGCGGCATCATCATCGTCGACTTCATCGACATGCAGCGGGCCGACCACCGGGAGGCGGTGCTGGCCGAGTTGCACAAGCAGCTGGCGCGTGACCGTGTCAAGACCATGGCGGGCGGCTTTTCCCAGCTCGGGCTGGTGGAGATGACCCGCAAGCGCACTCGCGAGTCGCTGGCCCATGTGCTGTGCGAGCCCTGTCCCGCCTGCCAGGGCACGGGGCAGGTGCGTACCGCGCGCAGCGCCTGCTACGACATCCTGCGCGAGATCCTGCGCGAGGCGCGCCAGTTCGACCCGCGCGAGTACCGGGTCGTCGCCTCGCCCAAGGTGGTGGAGCTTTTCCTGGACGAGGAAAGCCAGCACCTGGCGGGCCTGTCGGATTTCATCGGCAAGCCCATCTCGCTGCAAAGTGACGCGTCGATGGGCCAGGACCAGTACGACATCGTGCTGCTCTGAGCGCACGGGCTCAGGCCGCCGATGGTGTGGCGTCCAGGTGCCGCTGGCGCTCCCATTGCCAGGCGTGCGCGAGCAGGGTGTCGAGGTCCGGGTAGCGGGGTTCCCAGCCCAATTGCGCCCGCGCGCGCCGTGCATCGGCCACCAGCGCCGGCGGGTCGCCTGGCCGGGGCGGGTCGTCGCGCACCGGGATCGGGTGTCCGGTCACGCGCCGCGCCGCTGCGATCACTTCGTTCACCGAATGGCCCTGTCCGGTGCCCAGGTTGAAGATCTCGGTGGGACCGCCTGCGGCCAGGCGGCGTAGGGCCAGCAGGTGGGCCGTGCACAGGTCCTGCACATGGATGTAGTCGCGGATGCAGGAGCCGTCGGGCGTGGCGTGGCCGGATCCGTAGCGCGCGATGGCGGTCCGGCGGCCGCTGGCCACCTGCAGCACCAGCGGGATCAGGTGGGTCTCCGGGGCATGCCGCTCGCCCAGCGTCCCGTCGGGATGCGCGCCCGCGGCATTGAAATAGCGCAGGGTGATCGAGCGCAGGCCGTAGGCGTGGCTGTAATCCTGCAGCAACGATTCGACCGCCAGCTTGCTGTGGCCGTAGGGGTTGATCGGCCGGCAGGGGTGCGACTCGGGGATGGGCGTTTGCTCAGGGATGCCGTAGACCGCCGCGGTCGACGAAAAGATGAAGCTGCGCAGGCCCGCCTCGACCAGGGTGTCCAGCATCCGCAGCGTCTGGACCAGGTTGTTGTGCCAGTACCGGGACGGGTCGAGGATCGATTCACCCACCAGGCTGGCGGCGGCGAAATGCATCACACAGGACGGCCGGGCCTGCTGCAGCACGGCGCGCAGGACGTCCCGGTCGCCGATGTCGCCCTGTCGCAGCTCCCGGGGCTGCACGGCGTCGGCGTGGCCAGTGGAGAGGTTGTCGATGACGGTGGGCCGGTAGCCCTCGTCGCGCAGCATGCGCACCATGTGCGAACCGATGTAGCCGCAGCCGCCTGCAACGAGCACCGCGCGGGGATCGGGTTCGTAGGGAGCCATGACGCGTGCCTCAAGGGGGGCCGGCCATGATAGGAAGCGTGCTGCCGTGGCAGGGGTGTGGCGATGCAAGGATCGCAAGCGGGTGTTGCGCGGGTCCTGCCCCTGCCCCTGCCCGTGTGCAGGCGCTGTGCGGGGCGCAGGCGTTCAGGCCGCGGCCGCAGGCGGCTTGTCTGCCAGCGCGCCGTCGCTCTGGTGCAGTCGGCTGTAGAGGCCGCCGCGCGCGAGCAGCTCCGCATGGGTGCCTTGCTCGGCGATGCGGCCCCGGTCAAGCACCACGATCCGGTCGGCATGCTCGATGGTCGAGAGACGGTGGGCGATGACCAGCGTGGTACGGCCGGTGACCAGGCGTGCCAGGGCCTGCTGCACAAGGCGTTCGGACTCGTTGTCCAGGGCGGATGTGGCCTCGTCGAGGATCAGGACCGGCGCGTCCTTGTACAGGGCGCGTGCGATGGCCAGCCGCTGGCGCTGACCGCCGGACATTTCCGAGGCGTTGTGGCCCAGGCTGGTGTCGATCCCTGCGGGCAGACCTGCCACGTGCGCGCCGAGGTTGGCCGCCTCCAGGCAGGCCAGCACCCGCGCGCGGTCGACCGGCTGGCCCAGGGCCACGTTCTCGGCGATCGACTGGTTCAACATGACGATGTCCTGGCTCACCATCCCGATCTGCCGGCGCAGGGCGGCGGTGCGCAGGCCCGACAGGGGATGGCCATCGAGCAGGACCCGTCCGCCCTGGGGTTCGATGAACCGGGGCAGCAGATTGGCCAGCGTGGTCTTGCCTCCGCCGGAGGGTCCCACCAGGGCCACGACCTCGCCGGGCGCGAGCTCCAGGCTCAGGTTGTCCAGGACGGGCAGGGCGTCCTCGCCGTAACGCACGGTGACCCCCTCGAACACCACATGACCTCGGGCGCGGTCCAGGTCGTCTTCGCCACTGGGTTCGTCCTGAAGGCCACCCATGAAGTCCAGGGCGCGGTCGATGGCCGACATGCCGCGGGTGATCGGGTTGGCCACCTCGGACAGGCTCTTGAGGGGGGCGATCAGCATCAGCATGCCGGTGATGAAGGAGACGAAGCTGCCCACCGTCTCGGCGGAAGTCTTGCCTTGCCACAGCGCCAGCGCGATGACCGCGGACAAGGTGGCGGCGGCCAGCATCTGGGTCAGGGGCGTGATCGCCGAGCCGGCCACGGTGACCTTCATGTTCAGGTGGCGAAGCAGGTTGCTCAGTCCTGCGAACCGCTCGCCCTGGGCCTGCTGCGCGCCGTGCAGCCGGATGATCCGGTGCGCCAGCACGCTCTCCTCGATCACATAGGCCAGCTTGTCGGTGGCGTCCTGGGTCAGGCGGTTGATCCGGTACATGCGCCGCGTGAAGGCGCGCATGACCCAGGCCACGGCCGGAAACAGCACCAGCACCAGCAGCGACAGCTGCCAGTTCAGGTACAGGAGGTACGCCAGCAGGGCCAGCAGGGTCAGGCTGTCCTTGACCAGCGTGAGCAGGCCATGCACCAGCTGGCCCACGCCCGCCTGCACCTCGTACACGACGGTGTTGGACAGCTCGCTGGCGGAGTAGGGCGCCAGGTCGGCCAGGGCCGCGGACTGCATGCGTGCGAACAGGTCATGTCGCAACTTCATCACGCCGTCGTTGGCGATCTTGGCCAGGGCCAGTTTGGCGATGTAGACGCTGAACCCGCGCACCGCGAACAGACCGACCAGCACCACGGGTACCAGCCAGAGGGGGATGCTGTTCTGGCCAAAGCCCTGGTCCAGGAGCGGACCCAGGAGGGCCGGCACCACGGGTTCGGTCGCCGCGGTGACGACGGTGGCCAGGGCCGCCAGACTCCAGAAGCCGACTTGCTTGCCGAAGTAGGGCCGGAGCCGGCGCCAGGCACCCGGTCGAAACAGGACGTTGCGCACGGGGGTCCTCAGGGGGCCGGAGGGCGGCGGGCGGGCGCCTGCGGCGGCCGCCTGATAATGGCGGGGGTGAACGGCGCGACTGCCACGGGTGTGGCGGTGCGCAATGGGAAATCCGCATGGACCTGCATAGGGAGCCTTGAGTGTAATCTGCAGCGCTCAAGCCTCCCGGTGAAGGGCGTGAGAACACCCGTTACCATCCAGAAAGCACATGAATCCATCGCCTTCCGCGCTTGTCTCCCGCCGCCACCTGGTCCTGGGTCCCCTGGGGCTGATGCTGTCGGTTCCCGCGCTGTCCCAGTTCCGTGTCGAGGTGGCCGGGGTCGGCCTGACCCAGTTGCCGGTGGTGGTGCCCGCCTTTCGCGGCGAGGGCGCGGCACCCCAGAAGATCGCGGCCATCATCCAGGCCGACCTGGAGCGCAGTGGCCAGTTCCGCGGCATCGATGCTGCAGGCCTGGTGATCGACGAAACCATGCGCCCCGATGTGGCGCCTCTGCGCCAGCGCGGCGCCGATGCCCTGTGCACGGGCAGTATCAGCCGCCTGGCCGATGGCCGCTGGGACGTGCGTTTCCGTCTGTGGGACATCGTGCGCCTGCAAGACCTGGGGGGCCAGAGCTATGCCGTACCGGCCGGCGACCTGCGTCTGGTGGCCCATCGCATCGCCGACTTCGTCTACGAGAAGCTCACGGGTGAACGCGGCATCTTCTCCACCCGCATCGCCTACGTCACCAAGTCGAACGACCGCTACAACCTCTGGGTCGCCGACGCAGACGGCGAGAACGCGCAATCGGCGCTGGCCAGCCCGGAGCCGATCATCTCGCCGGCCTGGTCCGCCAACGGCACGCAACTGGCCTATGTGTCCTTCGAATCACGCAAGCCGGTGGTGTACGTCCATGACGTGGCCAGCGGACGCCGTCGCCTGCTGGCCAATTTCCGCGGCTCCAACAGCGCGCCGGCCTGGGCACCGGATGGCCGGTCGCTGGCGGTCACGCTCAGTCGCGAAGGCGGCTCGCAGCTGTACACCATCGACGCCAATGGTGGCGAGCCTCGCCGGCTCATCGAGTCGACCAGCATCGACACCGAGCCGGTGTTCTCCCCCGACGGCCGCAGCGTGTATTTCGTGAGTGACCGGGGGGGTGCGCCGCAGGTGTACCGCGTGGCGGCCACGGGCGGATCCCCCGAGCGCGTCACCTTCACGGGCAGTTACAACATCTCCCCGGCCCTCAGTCCGGACGGCCGGTGGCTGGCCTACATTTCGCGCGTGGGCGGCGCGTTCAAGCTGCAGGTGATGGAGATGGCCACCGGCGCGGTCGCCAGCATCACCGACACCACCGCGGACGAGAGCCCCAGCTTCGCTCCCAACAGCCGCCTGATCATGTACGGCACCCGCCAGGGCGGACGCGAGGCGCTCATGACCACCACCCTCGACGGCAAGATCAAGGCGAGGCTGGCCGGCCAGGGGGGTGACATCCGCGAGCCGGCCTGGGGCCCTTTCACCCGTTGACCCGGGTCTCGACGATTTCTTGAGGAGTCTTTCGAATGATCAACAAGTTCTGGGGGGCCCTGGCCCTCGCCGCCGCCGTGGCGGGATGCAGCAGCGTGAGCCTGGACGAGAAGCAGGTGCCGGTGGAGGACCTCAAGGGCACCGCCGTCAACGCGCAATCCGCGCCTGCCGCTGCCGCCGGGGCGGATGCGCGGGCCGCGGCAGAAAGCCGGGTGGCCCCGGTCTCGGCGGACAACGCCGGCAGCCGGGCGGCCGGACCGGTCGGTGTGGCGCGCCTGATCTACTTTGACTACGACAGCGTTGCCATCAAGCCGGATTACCAGGCCGTGGTCGAGGGGCATGCCCGCTTCCTGCGGGCCGATGCCTCCCGCAAGATCGCCATCGAGGGCCACACCGACGAACGCGGTGGCCGCGAGTACAACCTGGCGCTGGGCCAGCGCCGGGCCGAGGCCGTGCGGCGCGCCCTGGCCGCACTGGGGGTGGCCGACAGCCAGGTCGAAGCCGTGAGTTTCGGCAAGGAAAAACCGGCCGCCGCAGGGGCGGATGAAACGGCCTGGTCCCAGAATCGCCGCGCCGAGATCACCTACCGCTGATGACACACTGCCTTCGCTCCTGGACGGCCCTGGCCCTTGCCGTGGCCGCCCTCCTGGCGCCCCTGGGCGCCAGCGCCAGCCTGTTCTCGGACGACGAGGCGCGGCTGGCCATTCGTGACCTGCGTCAGCGCGTGGAGGCCCTGCGCCAGCAGAACGACGCGCAGCGGCAGTTGATCGAGCAACAGGCTGCCGAACTCAAACGCACGCAGGAGGAGGGCGCGTTGGCGCGACGCAGCGCCCTGGAGTTGCAGAACCAGATCGACGCCCTGCGCACGGAGCTCGCGCGTCTGCGCGGCCAGGACGAACAGTTCGCCCGCGAGCTGTCGGAACTGCAGCGGCGCCACAAGGACGTCGCCCAGGGCGTGGACGAGCGCCTGCGCCGTTTCGAACCCGTCAAGGTCACGCTCGATGGGCGTGACTTCATGGCCGACCCGGCCGAGGTGCGTGAGTACGAAGCGGCCTTTGCGGTATTCCGCAAGGGCGAGTTCCCGACCGCGCAGACGGCCTTTGCCGAATTCCTGCGCCGCTATCCGCAGTCGGGATACGCCCATGCCGCCCTGTTCTGGCAGGCGAACGCCCAGTACGGGGTCCGCGACTACCGCGGCGCGATTGCCAATTTCCGGGCCTTGCTGGCTCGTTCGCCGCAGGACACGCGGGCGCCGGAAGCGGCCCTGGCCATTGCCAACTGCCAGATCGAGCTGAAGGAGACCGCGGCCGCGCGCAAGACCCTGGCTGACCTGATCAAGGCCTATCCCGAATCCGAGGCTGCCGGTGCGGCCCGCGAGCGGCTGGCCCGCCTGCGCTGAGGGCCATGAGCGCGTGAGCGAGCCGGACGCGCAGGCCGACCTCCAGCGGCGTTTCAGCGGTCTGGAGCGCCTGTATGGCGTGCCCGGCGCAGCGGCCATCCGCCAGGCCCACGTGGCCGTGGTGGGAGTGGGCGGCGTGGGCTCCTGGGCCGCCGAGGCCCTGGCACGCAGCGGGGTGGGCGAGATCACGCTGATCGACCTGGACCATGTCGCCGAGTCCAACATCAACCGCCAGATCCATGCCCTCGAGGACACCGTGGGCCAGGCCAAGGTGCAGGCAATGCGTGACCGAATCGCGCAGATCCACCCGCACTGCGCGGTCCATGGCATCGAGGAATTCGCCGATGCCGACAACTGGCCGCGCTTGCTGCCTGCGGGCGTGGACGCGGTCATCGATGCCTGCGATGCGGTCCGTGCCAAGGAGGCCATGGCCGCCTGGGCCTTGCGCACCCGTGCCCGTTTCATCAGCGTCGGAGCGGCGGGCGGCAAGCGACTGGCACATGCGGTGGGGATCGACGACTTGGCCCGGACCACCCACGACCCGCTGTTGGCGCAACTGCGTTACCGCCTGCGCAAGTTCCACGGCGCTGCCCGCGAGGGCAAGGCCATCGGCGTGGCCTGCGTATTCAGCCCGGAGGCGGTCGCGCCGCCCGATGCGTCATGCGCGCTGGCGGGTGAAGGAGACGGCTCCCTCAACTGTCACGGCTACGGCTCCGTGGTCAGCGTGACTGCAACCTTCGGCCTGTGCGCGGCGGGGTGGGTGTTCGATCGGCTGGCGCGCGAAGCCGATCGAAAATAGGCTATACTCATGGGCTGTTCTACAGTGGAAACGCTGCAGAAACGTAGGTGCCTTCAAAAGCATCCGTGGGACGTTAGCTCAGTTGGTAGAGCAGCGGACTTTTAATCCGTTGGTCGCAGGTTCGAATCCCGCACGTCCTACCAGAACCCTCGAAATCAACAGCCGTCACCGGCTGTTGATTTTTTTTTGCCTGCCCGCCGCCGGTGTGGTGGGTGCGGTCTTGGGGCACGGGCGGCGGCAACCCCCTGGCTGCCCGTTTTTTGAGCATCGCGTGCAAACCCAGGCGGGATGCGGCTTCGTGCAGTTGTCCAGAGAACTGTCCACAACCTCACCCACAGGCGCGCTGGACAACTGTGCGTCGCCCACCCGGCGCGTCGCTCGCGCTTTAGTGCAGATCGATCGACTCGGTGTAGTAAGGAAGGTGGCACGGCCACCGCAAGGTGCGTTCGATCCGCTGGCGCAAGGCATCGGCCGCCGCCGGCTCGCCATGGGTGATGAAGGTGCGCTGCGGCGCCCGTGACAGTCGCCCCAGCCAGGTCAGGATCTCGGCGGCATCGGCATGGGCCGACAGGTGATCGAGCTGCGCCACCTCGGCACGCACCGGCACGTCCTGGCCGAAGATGCGCAGGCTGCGGGCGCCGCCGGCCAGTGCCGCGCCGCGCGTGCCGCCCGCCTGGTAGCCCGCCAGCAGGAGGGTGTTGCGCCGGTCCGGGGCAAAGGCCTGCAGGTGGTGGACCACGCGCCCGCCGGTGGCCATGCCGCTGGCGGCGATGATCACCATCGGCCCCTTGCGCGCATTGAGCAGGCGCGAATCGTCCGCGGACTGCACCACCTGCACGCCGGCGACCACTTCACGCGCCTCCTCGACCGAGAGCCGCAGTTCACCGGTGTGGCGCAGGTAGACCTCGGTCGCACGGGCAGCCATCGGGCTATTGAGGTAGACGGGCAGCTTGTGCACCAGGCCACGGGCCTTCAGCAGATGGATGGCGTACATCAGGGCCTGTGCGCGTCCCACGGCGAACGCCGGGATCACCACCACACCGCCGCGGGCGGACGTGCGGTTGATCACGTCGGCCAGGACCTGCAGGGGGTCCGAATCCAGGTGCAGGCGGTCGCCATAGGTCGATTCGACCACCAGGTAGTCGGCGGCGTCCGGGGTGGCCGGCGGCTGCATCACCAGGTCGTGCGGCCGCCCGATGTCCCCCGAGAACAGGATGGAGCGCTGGCCGTTGTCCAGGCGGACGAAGGACGAACCGGGCATGTGACCCGAAGGCCAGAACCGCCCCTGCAATCCGCCCGGCGCGTCCCAGGGCTGGTCATGACGGACTGGCTTGAACAGGCGCAGGCAATCCAACGCGTCTTGCTGCGTGTACAGCGGCAGGGCCGGATGGTGCTTGCTGGTGCCATGACGGTTGTTGAATTCGGCCTCTTCCTCCAGCAAGTAGCCGCAGTCCGGCAGCAGGATCCGGCACAACTCGTAGGTGGCCGGCGTGCACAGGACGGGACCGCGAAAGCCCTGGCGTGCCAGCAGGGGCAGGTAGCCGCTGTGATCGATGTGGGCATGCGTGAGAACGACAGCGCCGATGCTGTCGGCGGCCACCGGCAAGGGCGACCAGTTGCGAAGCCGCAGCGCCTTGTAGCCCTGGAACAGGCCGCAGTCCACGAGGATGCGCGCGGAGCCCTCCTCGAGGAGGTACTTGGATCCGGTGACGGTGTCGGTGGCGCCCAGGAATTGCAGCTTCATGGGCACAGCCTAGTACGAACCCGTGGGCCCTGCTTGATGTGTGTCATTGCGGCGGTTCGTGCCGCCCGGGCCACGCGGGCCGCGCCGGGCGCGGGTCAGGCCGCCGCGCCCAGACCCTCGATCTGCGAGGAGATCGCCAGCCAGCGCTCCTCGAGCGTCGCCAGCTCCTCGTCCAGCGCTTTCAGGCGCCGTCCGGCCTCGGCGATCTGGGCGGGCGTGGGCTGCGCCGCGAGCTGCGCCTGCAGCGCGGCCTGTTCGTCCTGCAGGAGGGCCATGCGCTGCTCGGTCTTTTCCAGGTCTCGCTGCAAGGGGCGCAGTTGCGCGGACGGCGCCGTCCGCTTCCCGACCAGGGCGGCGGCTGCAGCGGCTGGCGCGGGCGCTGGGGCCGGGGGCTGCGTTGCGGCTCGCGCCTCCTCCCGCAGGCGGCGTGATTCGTCCAGCAGGTACTGCTGGTAGTCGTCCAGGTCGCCGTCGAAGGGCCGGATCTCGCCGCGTCCCACCAGCCAGAACTCGTCGCAGACCGCGCGCAGCAGGGCGCGGTCGTGGCTCACGAGCATCACCGTGCCCTCGAACTCGTTGAGGGCCATCGACAGCGCCTCGCGGGTGGCCAGGTCCAGGTGGTTGGTCGGTTCGTCCAGCAGCAGCAGGTTGGGGCGCTGCCAGACCATCATGGCCAGCACCAGGCGCGCCTTCTCGCCGCCGCTCATGGTGCCCACCGCCTGGTTCACCATGTCACCCGAGAAGTTGAAGGTGCCCAGGAAGTTGCGCAGTTCCTGCTCGCGGGCGGCGGGGCCGACATCGCGCGCCAGTCGGATCATGTGTTCCAGCGGGTTGGAGTCCGGATGGAGCACGTCCAGCTCCTGCTGCGCGAAGTAGCCGATCGACAGGCCCTTGCCCTCGGTGAGCGTGCCGCCCAGGGCCGGCAGGTCGTGGGCGATGGTCTTGACCAGGGTGGATTTGCCCTGGCCATTGGCCCCGAGGATGCCGATGCGCTGCCCGGCCAGCACCGAGCGGTTGACGCCGCGCAGGATGGTGCGGCTGCTCCCGTCCTCCTGGCGGTAGCCAAACTCGCCCGCGCTGATCGCCAGCATGGGATTGGGCAGGTTGGCCGGCTCCTTGAACTCGAAGGTAAAGTCGGCCTCGGCCAGCACCGGTGCCACGCGCTCCATGCGCTCCAGGGCCTTGACGCGGCTCTGCGCCTGCTTGGCCTTGCTCGCCTTGGCCTTGAAGCGGTCGATGAATTTCTGCAGGTGTGCGACCTTCTCCTGCTGGCGCGCGAAGGCCGACTGCTGCTGCTCCAGCTGCAGCAGGCGCATGGACTCGAAGGCGCTGTAATTGCCGCCATAGCGCGTGAGGCGCTGATTTTCGATGTGCAGGGTGACGTCGGTGACCGCGTCGAGGAACTCGCGGTCGTGGCTGATCACGATCAACGTGCCCGCATAGCGTTGCAGCCAGGCCTCCAGCCACACCAGGGCGTCCAGGTCCAGGTGGTTGGTGGGTTCGTCCAGCAGCAGCAGGTCGGACGGGCACATCAGGGCCCGGGCCAGCTGAAGACGCATGCGCCAGCCGCCGGAGAAGCTGTTGACGGGGCGATCGAGTTCGTCGGTGCGAAAGCCCAGGCCCAGGATGAGAGCCTGGGCGCGCGGCACCGCGTCATGCTCGCCGGCGTCGTGCAGGTCGGCGTGGGCCTGGGCGATGGCCATGCCCGCGTCCACGTCGTCAGGGTTTGCCTCCAGGGCGGCCTCGGCCTGCGCCAGCTGCGCGCGTACCGCCATCAGCCGGTTGTCGCCGGCCAGGACGAATTGCGTGGCGGGCTCCTCGGTCTCGGGCATGTGCTGGGCCACCTGGGCCATCTGCCAGTGCGCGGGCCGGGAGAAATCGCCGCCGTCCTCATGCAGGCTGCCGTTGAACAGGGCGAACAGGGAGGACTTGCCCGCGCCGTTGCGACCGACCAGGCCCACCTTCTCGCCGGGATTGAGGGTGACCGAGACCTTGTCCAGGAGGACCTTGGCGCCGCGGCGCAGGATGACATCGCGAAGCTGGATCATCGTCCGGCCTGCGTCGTCTCGGGCGGAGCGCCGAAAGCGTCTGCCAGGGCTTGGCGCGTGAGCAGCAGCACCTGGTCGTCCCCCGCGCTGGTGTCCAGCCACACGGCTTCCAGCTGCGGGAAGGCGGCTTCGAAGTGTTCGCGCTCGTTGCCGATCTCCAGGACCAGCACGGCGTGCTCGGTCATGCGAGCGTGCGCCTCGCGCAGCAGGGGGCGGATGAAGTCCATGCCGTCTGCGCCGCCCGCCAGGGCCAGCGCGGGCTCCGCCCGGTATTCATCGGGCAATTGGGCCATGCTGCGGGCATTCACGTAGGGCGGGTTGCACAGAATCAGGTCGTAGGGGCCGGCCAGCGCCGCGAGGCCGTCGGAGACGTGCAGGTGCACGCGCGTCTGCAGCTGGTGGCGCTCGACATTGATGCGGGCTACCGCCAGGGCGTCGGGGGAGAGGTCGGCGCCGTCCACGCTCACCTCGGGCCAGGCCAGGGCGGCGATCACCGCGAGGCTGCCGTTGCCGGTGCACAGGTCCAGCACGCGCCGTGTGTGCGCTCCCAGCCAGGGGTCGATGCTGCCGTCGGCGATCAATTCGGCGATGAAGGAACGCGGCACGATGGCGCGCTCGTCGATGTAGAACGGCACGCCTTGCAGCCAGGCCTCGCGTGTGAGGTAGGCGGCGGGCTTGCGGGTGGCGATGCGCTGGACGAAGAGGTCGTTCACGTGGCCGGCCTCCTGGGCTGACACGGTGCGATCCGCCACGGCGTCCAGATCGTCCAGCGGCAACCCCAGGCGCCACAGCACCAGCCAGGCGGCTTCGTCGAAGGCGTTGGTCGTGCCGTGGCCGAAGGCGACGCCGGCATCGGTGAGCTGTTGCGCGCCCGACGCGATCAGGTCCTGGACGTTCATCCTCACCCCAGGGCGTTGAGCCGTTCGAGGGTGCGGCGGTAGATGTTCTTCAGCGGCTCGATGTCAGCGACCGCGACATGCTCGTCGATCTTGTGGATGCTGGCGTTCACCGGGCCAAACTCGATGACCTGCGGGCAGATGCGGGAGATGAAACGGCCGTCGCTGGTGCCGCCCGTGGTGGACAGCTCGGTGCTCACGCCGGTCTCGGCTGCGATGGCGCCGCGGATCGCGTCCACCAGCTCGCCCGGCGGCGTGATGAAGGGTTGGCCGCCCACCGTCCAGGTCAGGTGGTACTCCAGGTCGAAGCGGTCCAGGATGTCGGCCACCCGTTGCTGCAGGCTCTCCGCGGTGCACTCGGTCGAAAAACGGAAGTTGAAGTCGATGACGACGTCCCCCGGGATCACATTGCCCGCGCCAGTGCCGCCATGGATGTTGCTGATCTGGAAACTCGTGGGCGGAAAGAAGGCGTTGCCCTGGTCCCATTCGGTGGCGACCAGCCGCTCCAGGGCGGGCAGGGCCTCGTGGATCGGGTTGCGCGCCAGCTGCGGGTAGGCGATGTGCCCCTGGACGCCCTTGACCGTGAGCTTGCCCGTGAGGCTGCCCCGGCGGCCGTTCTTGATCATGTCGCCCAGCCGGTCCACGCAGGTGGGCTCGCCGACGATGCACCAGTCCAGGCGTTCGCCGCGCGCCTTGAGCGCCTCGCAGACGACCACCGTGCCGTCCACGCTCGGGCCCTCCTCATCGCTCGTGATCAGCAGGGCGATGGAGATGGCGGGCTGGGGCGTGGCGGCCAGGAATTCCTCGGCGGCCAAGGTGAAGGCGGCGATGGAGGTCTTCATGTCCGCCGCGCCACGGCCATACAGCTTGCCCTCGTGGTGATGCGGCACGAAGGGGTTGCTGTGCCACTGGTCCACCGGCCCGGTCGGCACCACGTCGGTGTGGCCTGCGAAGACCACGGTGCGCGGGCCCGTGCCGGCGCGCTTGGCCCACAGGTTGGTCACGCGAAAGCTCTCCGGGCCGCTGGCCAGGGTTTCGCAGGCGAAGCCCAGCGGCTTCAGGCGGGCCGCCAGCAGATCCTGGCAGCCCGCGTCATCGGGCGTGATCGACCGGCGGGCGATCAGCTGCTCGACGAGGTAGACCGTGGCGTTCATGCGGATCCGGACAGGACAGGGGCAGGTCAGTCGCGAGTTCAGTCGCGAGTTCAGTCGCGAAGGAGGTCGTTCAGGCTGGTCTTGGCGCGGGTCTGTGCGTCGACACGCTTGACGATGATGGCCGCATACAGGCTGTACTTGCCGCCGTCCTTGGGCAGGCTGCCGGAGATCACCACCGAGCCGGCCGGGATGCGCCCGTAGCTCACCTCGCCCGTGGCGCGGTCGTAGATCGGGGTGCTCTGGCCGATGTAGACGCCCATGGAGATCACCGAGTTCTCCTCGACGATCACGCCTTCGACCACTTCCGAGCGGGCGCCGATGAAGCAGTTGTCCTCGATGATGGTGGGGTTGGCCTGCAGGGGTTCGAGCACGCCGCCCAGGCCCACGCCGCCGGAGAGGTGCACGTTCTTGCCGACCTGCGCGCAGGAGCCGACGGTGGCCCAGGTGTCGACCATGGTGCCTTCATCCACATAGGCGCCGATGTTCACGTAGGAGGGCATCAGGATCGCGCCCTTGGCAATGAAGCTGCCGCGGCGCGCCACGGCCGGCGGCACCACGCGCACGCCGGTGGCGGCCATCTCCTCGGGGGAGAGGTGGGCGAACTTGGTGGGCACCTTGTCGTAGAAGCCCAGGTCACCGGCCTTCATGATCTGGTTGTCCTTCAGGCGGAAGGACAGCAGCACCGCCTTCTTGATCCACTGGTGCACGGTCCACTGACCCACGCCTTCGCGGGTGGCCACGCGCAGCGCGCCCTTGTTCAACTGGGCGATGACGTGCTCGACGGCCTCGGTGACTTCCTTGGGGGCGGACTTGGGCGAGAGGTTGGCGCGGTTGTCCCACGCGGCGTCGATGGTCTGCTGGAGTTGCTGGGTCATGGGGTGCTTTTTCTGGATTGAACGAACTGGACGATGCGCTGGGCGGCCTCGAGGCATTCGGCGGTGTCGGCCACCAGGGCCATGCGGATGCGCCCCGCGCCGGGGTTGAGGCCCTGGCTTTCGCGGGCGAGGTAGCTGCCCGGAAGAACAGTGACATTGTATTGAGCGAGCAAATCCCTTGCGAAGGACTCGTCGCTGCCCTCGACGCCGGCCCACAGGTAGAAGCTGGCGTCGGGCAGCGTCACGTCCATCACCTGGGACAGCAAAGGCGTGACCTGCGCGAACTTCTGGCGGTACAGGCTGCGGTTCTCCACCACGTGCGCCTCGTCATTCCACGCCGCGATGCTGGCCGCCTGCACCACCGGACTCATGGCGCTGCCGTGGTAGGTGCGATACAGCAGGAACTGCTGGAGGATGGACGCATCGCCCGCGACGAAGCCCGAGCGCAGGCCCGGTACGTTGCTGCGCTTGGACAGGCTGGTGAAGGCCACCAGCCGCTGGAAGTCCTGGCGGCCCAGGCGCGCCGCGGCCTCCAGGCCGCCCAGGGGCGGCTCGTCACGGAAGTAGATCTCGCTGTAGCACTCGTCGGACGCGATGGTGAAGCCGTACCGGTCCGACAGGGCGAAGATCTTCTCCCACTCGGCCAGCGGCATGACCGCCCCGGTCGGGTTGCCCGGCGAGCAGACGAAGACCAGCTGCGTGCGGGCCCAGACCTCGTCCGGCACGCGGTCCCAGTCGACCGCGAAATTGCGGGCCGGGTCACTGGGGGCGTACCAGGGCGTGGCCCCCGCGAGCAGCGCCGCGCCCTCGTAGATCTGATAGAACGGGTTGGGGCAGACCACCACCGCCTCCCCGGCCGATTTCGGGGCCGGGTCGATCACGGCCTGGGCGAAGGCGAACAGGGCCTCGCGCGAGCCGTTCACGGGCAGCACCTGTGTGGCGGGATCCAGGGCCAGGCCGTAGCGGCGCTGCAGCCAGCCGGCGCAGGCCTGGCGCAAGCGCGGCTCGCCGCCGGTGGCCGGGTACACCGACAGGCCCGCCAGGGATTCCATCATGGAGGTCTGGATGAAGGCAGGCGTCGGGTGACGCGGCTCGCCGATGCCCAGGCTGATCGGCCGGTGCGAGGGGCTGGGCGTCACACCCGCGAACAGGGCCCGCAGCCGCTCGAAGGGGTAGGGCTGCAGCTTGGCCAGGAGGGGATTCATGGCCCCGATTATCCGTGCGACGCCCGCGGGGGTCGGGACGGAAACTACTACCCAAGTACCCATCGAGCGGGTTGGGCCATTCTTGAGGGCTATGCCAGCCGCAGGGGGCGCCTCGAGCGCGCAGGTATCATCCCCGCTTCCTTTCAGAGTCAGCTTCACGGGCAGCGATCGTGCGTCTCACCTCCATCAAGCTTTCCGGTTTCAAGTCGTTCGCTGAACCCACCAACTTCATGCTGCCCGGCCAGCTGGTGGGCGTGGTCGGCCCCAACGGCTGCGGCAAGTCCAACATCATGGACGCCGTGCGCTGGGTGCTGGGTGAATCCCGCGCCTCCGAGCTGCGCGGCGAGTCGATGCAGGACGTGATCTTCAACGGCACCACGACGCGCAAGGCTGCCTCGCGGTCCTCCGTCGAGCTGGTGTTCGACAACGCCGACCACCGCGCCGGCGGCCAGTGGTCGCAGTTCACCGAGATCGCCGTCAAGCGCGTGCTCACGCGCGACGGCACCAGCAGCTACTACATCAACAACCAGCCGGTGCGCCGGCGCGACGTGCAGGACGTGTTCCTGGGCACGGGCCTGGGCCCGCGCGCCTACGCCATCATCGGCCAGGGCACGATCAGCCGCATCATCGAATCCAAGCCCGAGGAACTGCGCCTGTTCCTGGAGGAGGCCGCCGGGGTCTCCAAGTACAAGGAGCGCCGCCGCGAGACCGAGAACCGCCTGTCCGACACCCGTGAGAACCTCACCCGCGTCGAGGACATCCTGCGCGAGCTCAATGCCAACCTCGAGAAGCTCGAGAAGCAGGCCGAGGTCGCCGCCCGCTACAACAGCCTCCAGGCCGATGCCACCCTCAAGCAGCACCAGCTGTGGTTCCTGAAGCGCGCCGAGAGCGAGGTCGACCAGGTCCGCCTGAAGCAGGACGCCGACAAGGCCGTCAACGACCTCGAATCGCGCATCGCCGACCTGCGCCATATCGAGAGCGAGCTCGAGACCATCCGCCAGGCGCACTACGCCGCTGGCGACCAGGTGAACCAGGCCCAGGGTGCGCTCTATGAGGCCAGCGCCGAGGTCGGCCGCCTCGAGGCCGAGATCCGCTTCGTGGTGGAAGGCCGCCAGCGCGTCGAGCAGCGCCTGGGGCAGCTGAAGGAGCAACTCGCGCAGTGGGCTGCCCGCCGCGACGACGCGTCCACCGAGATCGAAGGCCTGGCGGGCCAGGGCGTACAGGCCGAGGAGCAGGCCGTGCTCCTGGCCGCCCAGGTCGAGGAGCAGGCCGCGCGCCTGCCTGAACTCGAAGAGGCCTTGCGCCAGGCCCAGGCCCGGGCGGGCGAGCAGCGTGGCAGCGTGGCCGAAGTGCAGCAGCAGATCCAGGTGCTGGCCGCCGACCAACGCAACATCGAGGAGCAATCTGGCCAGTTGAACCTGCGCCGCGAGCGCCTGGTGGCAGATCGCAATGCCCTGGCTGCGCCTGACGAGTCGCGCCTGATGAACCTGAAGCAGCAGCTGGACGCGGCCCAGGACGCGGCGCAGACGGCCGACGCCCAGTTGCACGAGCTGCAGGAGCAGGTGCCGCAGCTGGATGAAGACCGCAAGACCAGGCAGCAGGCGGTCAACGAGCAGACCGCGCGCCAGGCCGACCTCTCGGCCCGCATGGAGGCCCTGAAGGCCCTGCAGGAAAAGGTCCGCACCGACGGCAAGCTGCGCCCCTGGCTGGCCAAGCACGGCCTGGACGGCCTGCAAGGCCTGTGGAGCCGCATCCACATCGAGGCCGGGTGGGAGAACGCTCTGGAGGCGGCCCTGCGCGAGCGGCTGTCGTCCCTGGAGGTATCGCGCCTGGAGATGGTGCGGGCCTTCGCCGCCGACGCGCCGCCGGCCAAGCTGTCCTTCTACAGTCCGCCCCCAGCGGGCGCGCCGGAAGGCTCCAGCGCGCTGCCCCGGCTCTCCGACCTGCTGCGGCTGAACGACGCTGGCCAGAAGGCCTTGCTGGCCACCTGGCTGCATGGGTGCCTGACCGCCACGAACTTCGACGAGGCCCTGGCCGCTCGCGACAAGCTCAAGCCCGGCGAGGTGATCTACACCCCCCAGGGCCATGCGGTGACCACGCACAGCGTGAGCTTCTACGCCCAGGACTCCGAGCAGGCCGGCCTGCTGGCGCGCCAGCAGGAAATCGAGAACCTGGAAAAGCAGCTGCGCGCCCAGGCCCTGATCGCCGAGGAGGCACGCTCCGCCCTGGTGCGCGCCGAGGCCGCCTACACCGACGCCTCGCAGCGCCTGGTGTCCGTGCGCCGCGAGGCCAGCGAGACGCAGGCCCGTGCCCACGAGCTGCAGGTCGAACACCTGCGCCTGACGCAGCTGGCCGAACAGACCCGTGCCCGCAGCGAACAGATCGACGGCGACCTGGCCGAAATCGACGCCTTGCTCGAGGAATTGCAGGAGCGGCGCGTCACCGCCGAGGCGCGCTTCGAAGAACTGGACATGCAGCTGGCCGACACGCAGGAGCGCCACGCGCAGCTGGGGGAGCGGGTGCTGGAGGCCGAGCGCCAGCTGGCCGAATCGCGCGAGCAGCAGCGGACCCTGGAGCGGCAAGCCCAGGAGGCCCAGTTCGCGCAGCGCGCCCTGGAAGCTCGGCGCGGAGAACTGCAACGCGCGATCGAGACCGCCGCCCAGCAAACCGCCTCGCTGACCGAGGAGGAAGGCCGTGCCCGCGAGGAGCTGTCCCGCCTGAGCGACGCCGCCGCCCAGGCCGGCCTGCAGGATGCCCTGGCCCTGAAGTCCGAGCGCGAGCAGGTGCTCGGCGCCAAGCGCAGCGAGTACGACGACCTGACCAACAAGCTGCGCGCCAGCGACGAGCGCCGCCTGGCCCTCGAGCGCGAGCTCGAGCCCCTGCGTCAACGCATCACCGACCTGCAGCTGAAGGAACAGGCCTCGCGCCTGGGCCTGGAGCAGTACACGCAGCTGCTGGCCGACGCCCAGGCCGACCTCGAGGCGGTGGCCCGCAGCATCGAAGAAGGCCATGTGCGCCTCACCGGCCTGCAAGGCGAGATCGACCGCCTGCACCGCGAGATCAACGCGCTGGGCGCGGTCAACCTGGCGGCGCTGGAGGAACTGGCTTCGGCCCGCGAACGCAAGCAGTTCCTGGACGCCCAGTCCGCCGACCTGAACGAGGCCATCACCACCCTGGAAGACGCGATCCGCAAGATCGACGGCGAGACCCGCGAGCTCCTGGGCGGCACCTTCAAGGCCGTCAACGAACATTTCGGCCGCATGTTCCCCGAGCTGTTCGGCGGCGGCAACGCCAAGCTGGTCATGACCGGCGAGGAGATCCTGGACGCTGGCGTGCAGGTCATGGCCCAGCCCCCCGGCAAGAAGAACCAGACCATCCACCTGCTCTCGGGCGGCGAGAAGGCCCTCACCGCCATCGCGCTGGTGTTTGCGATCTTCCAGCTCAATCCCGCACCGTTCTGTCTGCTGGACGAGGTGGACGCGCCGCTGGACGACGCCAATACCGAGCGCTATGCCAAGCTCGTGACCGCCATGAGCAAGGGTACCCAGTTCCTGTTCATCAGCCACAACAAGATCGCGATGGAGATGGCCGAACAGCTGATCGGCGTCACCATGCAGGAACAAGGTGTGTCGCGCATCGTGGCTGTGGACATGGAGTCCGCCGTCTCGATGGCAGAGGCTGCATGAGCAGCCTGACCGTCGGACTGGCGATCCTGGGCGGCACCACGCTGGCCGCTTTGGTCGCCTGGAACGCCTGGACAAACCGGCGCCACACGCCGCGCCAGCCTGACCAGGCTCCATTGCCGCCGACAGGGATCGACCTGTCCGAACCGGCAGACACGGATCTGGACCCTCCGGTGGACTCCGAGGACCCGCGTGATCCCGGGCTGGCCCGCACCGCCGACCCTGTGCCCGGCCAGGCGCGTGAGGCGCGTGGAGAGCCCGCCGTCTCGGCGCTGGACGACAGCCCGCTGGGACCGGTTCCGGTGCCTGAGCGCAAGCCGCCGCTGGATGCCCTGATCGATTCCATCGCGCCCATCGCCCTGGACGGCGCGCCGGTGTCGGGGGAGGCCGCACTGGCGGCCCTGCCGCCCACGCGCCGCGTGGGCAGCAAGCCCTTCGCGGTCGAGGGCCAGAACGAGGCCACCGGCCAGTGGGAGATGCCGCAGGCGGGGCAACGTTACGACGCCTTCCAGGCGGGGGTGCAACTGGCCAACCGCACCGGCGCGCTCAATGAGATCGAGTTCTCCGAATTCGTCGTCAAGGCACAGGCCTTCGCCGATGCCATCGGCGGCACCCCCGACTTTCCCGAGATGCGCGACGAGGTGGCGCGTGCCCGCGAGCTGGACCAGTTCGCCGTGGCGCGCGACGCCCAATTGAGCCTGACCTTGCGCGCGCGCCTGGTGGCCTGGAGCCCGGGGTATCTTCACCAGCACGCCTCGCGCCTGGGGTTCGTGGCCGGTGCCCTGCCCGGACGGTTGGTCCTGCCGGCCAGCACGGCGGGCGCCCTGCCGATCATGAGCCTGTCCTTCGACACGCAGGCGGCGCTGGCGGACGACCCCACGCAGGCGGCCCTGCTGGAATTCACCCTGACCATCGACGTGCCGCAGGTGCCGCGACAGGAGCGGCCCTTCGAGCGCCTGCGCGAGGCTGCGTCGGTGCTGGCGCAGTCGATGGACGGCATCATCAGCGACGACCGCGGCCAGCCCATACGCGAGGACGTGCTCGACGCGATCGGGGCGGAACTCACCTCCCGCTACGACAGCCTGGATGCCCGCGAGCTGTCGGCCGGCTCGCCCCTGGCCCGCCGCCTTTTCAGCTGAAACCCCCACGACGATGACCGTCCCGCCGCCCCTGCGCGAAAGGGCCGATGCCCTGCGCGAGTTGCTGCATCACCACGCGCACCGCTACTACGTGCTGGATGCACCGGAGATTCCAGACGCCGAGTACGACCGCCTGTTCCAGGAGCTGCAGGCCCTGGAGGCCCTGCATCCCGAGCTGCTCACGCCCGATTCGCCGACCCAGCGCGTGGGCGGCACGGTGCTGGAGGGTTTTGCCAAGGTGCGGCACACGGTACCCATGCTCTCGATCCGCACCGAGACCGATATCGAGGCCAGCGGCGCCCGCAACTTCGACGCCCGCATCCGCCGCGAACTGGGCCTGGCGCCGGACGCGCCGCCGGTGCGCTACGTGGCCGAACTGAAATTCGACGGCCTGGCCATCAACCTGCGCTACGAGGACGGTTGCCTGGTGCAGGCCGCCACACGCGGCGATGGCGAGGTGGGCGAGGACGTGACCCAGAATATCCGCACCATCGGCCAGATCCCGCTGCGTCTGCCCGCCGACGCGCCTGCGGTGCTCGAGGTGCGCGGCGAGGTGTACATGCGTCGCGACGACTTCGAGCGTCTCAACGCCCTGCAGCGCGAAAAGATCGCGCAGGGCGCGAAGAACGAGAAGACCTTCGTCAACCCGCGCAACGCCGCGGCCGGTGCGGTGCGCCAGCTCGATCCGGCCATTGCCCGCCAACGGCCCTTGTCCTTCTATGCCTACGGCTGGGGGGACATCCAGGGCGGACCGGCGTTCGGCACGCATTTCGAAGTCCTGCAGCGCCTGAAGGAGTGGGGCTTGCCCGTATCCGACCGGGTGCAGGTGGCGCAGGGGGCCGAACAGCTCGTGGCCTACCACCAGGCCGTGGGCCAGGCGCGCGACCAGCTGCCCTTTGACATCGACGGTGTGGTGTACAAGGTCGATGCACTGGACCTGCAGCGCCAGCTGGGCTTCGTCACCCGGGAGCCCCGCTGGGCGGTCGCCCACAAGTTCCCGGCCCAGGAGCAGGTGACCACGGTGGAGGCCATCGACGTGTTCGTCGGGCGCACCGGCAAGCTCACGCCGGTGGCCAAGCTCAGGCCCGTCTTCGTCGGCGGCGTCACCGTGACCAATGCCACCTTGCACAACGAGGACGAGGCCCGCCGCAAGGACGTGCGGGTGGGTGATCAGGTGATCGTGCGCCGCGCCGGCGATGTGATCCCTGAAGTCGTGGCCGTGGTCCCCGACCAGCGCCAGCACGATGCGCTCCCTTTCACCATGCCACGCCAGTGCCCGGTCTGCGGCAGTGAGGCGGTGCGCGAGGAGGGAGAGGCCGACTACCGCTGCACAGGCGGCCTGTTCTGCGGCGCCCAGCGCAAGCAGGCGCTGCTGCACTTCGCGCAGCGACGCGCCATGGACATCGAGGGCCTGGGCGAGAAGCTGGTGGACCAGGTGGTCGACGCCGGCATCATCCGCACCGTGGCCGACCTGTACCGGCTCGGGCTGGGGCATCTGACGGCCCTCGACCGCATGGGCGAGAAGTCCGCGCAGAACCTGCTGGCGGGCCTGGAGCAGTCCAAGTCGACGACGCTGCCGCGGTTTCTCTTCGCGCTGGGCATACGCCATGTCGGTGAGGCCACGGCCCGCGACCTGGCGCGCCACTTCGGCACGCTGGACGCCATCATGAACGCCAACGTCGACCAGCTGCTGCAGGTGCCGGATGTCGGTCCGGTGGTGGCGGAAAGCCTGCACATGTTTTTCGCTCAGCCCCACAACCGGGAGGTCGTGGAGCAGTTGCGTGCCTGCGGCGTCCACTGGCCGGAGGGCGAGCCCGTGGCCGCAGCCTCACTGCCGCTGACCGGCAAGACCGTGGTGCTCACCGGCACGCTACCCACGCTCAGTCGCGATGAGGCCAAGTCCCTGCTCGAGGCGGCTGGTGCCAAGGTGGCCGGTTCCGTGAGCAAGAAGACCCATTACCTGGTGGCGGGCGAGGAGGCCGGCAGCAAGCTGGACAAGGCGCGTGAGCTGGGCGTGCCGATCCTGGATGAGGCTGGCCTACGGGCCCTGCTGGTCCAGCCGACGGCCGTGTAGGACAGCATCCATTTTTGTTTCGAGGGCCCCCGTGCGGGTGGATGACTCTTCAGAATTCGAGCCTCATCCATGTCCAACCACACCACCAGGGAGAAACAAAATGGACCAATCGAAACCTGCCAGTCCCCTCGCCGCCGCCGCGAAGCCGGATGTCACCTCGGTAGCGACTTCGGCCGAAGCCGCCAACGCCGCGGCCATTGCCGCCGCTGACGCGCTGATCGCGCCGCCTGCACGCGCCAAGCGCGGCTTCGCGGTCCTCAGTCCCGAGAAGAAGCGGGAAATCGCGAGCATGGGTGGCAAGGCGGCGCACGAACATGGCCGCGCGCACCGGTTCACCAGCGAAGAGGCCCGCGCCGCCGGCAAGCGCCGCCACCAGCTGCGGATGATCGCTGCAGCCCAGGCGGCTGCGGCGCAGGCGGCCTCGGCACAGGCCACCCAGAGCAACTCGACCAACTGAGCCCCCGTCACCCACCGGCCCCGGGCAGTCCTGCGGTGCAGGCTCCCCGGGGCCGTGCTTTTGGGGGCTGTCCGCGGTGTGCGCCGTGTCCGCGGCGCGCCGGCGCGGGCCTCAGGTGGCGAGGGCCTGGGCGATCCGCGTGTACAGGGGAATCCCCACCAGGAGGTTGAAGGGGAAGGTGATCGCCAGGGCCGACGTGATCGCCAGCGCGCTGTCGGCCTGCGCCACGGCGATCCGCATGGCGGTCGGGGCCGCGATGTAGCTGGCGCTGGCGGCGAGGGTGGCCATGATGGCCACGCCGCCGGTGGACAGGCCCAGGGCGATGCCCACCCCGGCACCGAGCAGCGACAGGCCCACCGGCGCCAGCAGCGCGAACGCGAGCAGCCGCACCCCGTAACGGCGGATGCCGGGCAGCCGGTCTCCCACCACCAGCCCCAGCTCCAGCAGGAACAGCGCCAGCACCCCCTTGAAGGGATCCACGAAGACCGCCTTCATGGCCGTCACGCCGGTGTCGCCCGCGACCGCACCAATCAGCAGGCCGCCGACCAGCAGCAGCACCGATTTACCCAGGAACACGTCATGCCCCAGCTGGCCCCAGGGCGTGCGGTCCCCCGCCTGGCGGGGCCAGCGGGCCAGGAAAATCGCGGTGACCAGCCCGGGCGCTTCCATCAGCGCCACCCACAGGGCGGCATGCGCCTCCAGGGCCAGACCCTGCTTTTCCACGTAGGCCACGGCCACCGCGAACGTCACCACGCTGACCGAACCGTAATGGCCGGCGATCGATGCGCTGTCCGCCCGGTTGAAGCGCCAGGCGCGCAGCACCGGAACCAGGACAAACGGAATCACCAGCCCCAGGGCGATGCAGCCGGCCACTTGCGGCGCGAGTTCCGCCAACGGCTGGCGACTCAGCTCCACGCCCCCCTTCAGGCCGATGGCCAGGAGCAGGTAGAAGGCCAGGATGTCGTACAGGCCTTCGGGCAGGCGCAGGTCGCTACGCACCAGGCGGGCGAACAGGCCCAGGAGGAAAAACAGGACGATGGGGTCTCCCACAGGGCCTCCGGTTCGAGGGGCCCGGGCGCGGCCCGGCGCCCGTGAATTGGGACGCCGGACTCTATCAGAGGCCGGCAGGCCAGCACGGAGGCAGGGCCTTGCGCCGCGCCGCGCCTGCCCCTTGCTCCAGGAGGGAATCGGCCGCGACTCTAAAATCAGCCTTGCGTCTCTTGGCGCTCCCCCATGAACGCTCCCCTCGACGTCTCCCAGTTTGCCCGCGCGGCCAAGCCGATCACCAGTTACCGCAAGTACTGGGCGTCGCGCTTTGGCACGGCTCCCTTCCTGCCGATGTCGCGCGCGGAGATGGACCAGCTCGGGTGGGACAGCTGCGACATCATCATCGTCACCGGCGACGCGTATGTGGACCACCCCAGCTTCGGCATGGCGGTGATCGGCCGGGCCCTGGAGGCCCAGGGCTTTCGCGTGGGCATCATCGCCCAGCCTGACTGGCAAAGCGCCGAGCCATTCAAGGCCCTGGGCAAGCCAAACCTCTTTTTCGGGGTGACGGCCGGCAACATGGATTCCATGATCAACCGGTACACCGCCGACCGCAAGATCCGCAGCGACGACGCCTACACCCCCGGCGACATCGGCGGCAAGCGCCCCGACCGCGCCTCGCTGGTGTACTCCCAGCGTTGCCGCGAGGCCTGGAACGACGTCCCCATCATCATGGGCGGCATCGAGGGCAGCCTGCGCCGCATCGCGCACTACGACTACTGGTCGGACAAGGTGCGCCGCTCCATCCTGGTGGATGCCAAGTGCGACCTGCTGCTGTATGGCAACGCCGAGCGCGCCATCATCGAGATCGCGCACCGCCTGGCGGCGCGCGAGCCCGTGGCGCAGATCACCGACGTGCGCGGCACCGCCTTCATCCGGCGCGAGACGCCCGAGGGCTGGTTCGAGATCGACTCCACCGAGGTGGACCAACCCGGGCGCGTGGACGACCACATCAACCCCTATCTCACCATCGCCGACCAGGCCAAGGCGCAGGGTCAGTCCTGCGCGAAGGAGGAGGGGGAGGGCGCCTCACCTGCGCCCGACGCCACCGCGCCCGCCGCCACCGCACTTGGCGCGGATCCGCAAGGCGCGAGGGTGGCGCCGCTGACCTTCATGCCCAATCACGGCCTCTCGGCCAAGCGGCGCCTGCCCCCGCGTGACCTGACCGTGATCCGCCTGCCGTCCTATGAGCAGGTCAAGTCCGATCCGATCCTCTATGCCCACGCCAACCGCGTGCTGCACCTGGAGACCAACCCGGGCAATGCCCGCGCCCTGGTGCAGGCCCATGGCGACCGCGATGTCTGGGTCACGCCCCCGCCCATTCCGCTCACCACCTCGGAGATGGACCATGTCTTCGGGCTGCCCTATGCGCGCAGCCCGCACCCGCAGTACGCCGACGAACACGGCAGCCACGACGGCGCCACCAAGATCCCGGCCTGGGAGATGATCCGCTTCAGCGTGAACATCATGCGCGGGTGCTTTGGTGGCTGCACCTTCTGCTCCATCACCGAGCACGAGGGACGCATCATCCAGAGCCGCTCCGAGGATTCGGTGATCCAGGAGATCGAGGACATCCGCGACAAGGTGACTGGCTTCACCGGCGTCATCTCCGACCTGGGCGGTCCGACCGCCAACATGTACCGCATCGGCTGCAAGTCACCCGAGATCGAGGCGGCCTGCCGCAAGCCCTCCTGCGTGTACCCGGGCATCTGCCCCAACCTGAACACCGACCACAGCGCCCTGGTGCGCATGTACCGGCGCGCGCGGGGCCTCAAGGGCATCAAGAAGATCCTGATCGGGTCCGGGCTGCGCTACGACCTGGCGGTGCAATCGCCCGAGTACGTGAAGGAACTGGTGCAGCACCACGTGGGCGGCTACCTCAAGATCGCCCCCGAGCACACCGAGCAGGGGCCGCTGTCCAAGATGATGAAGCCCGGCATCGGCAGCTACGACCGCTTCAAGCAGATGTTCGACAAGTTCTCGGCGGAGGCGGGCAAGAAGCAGTACCTGATCCCCTACTTCATCGCCGCCCACCCGGGCACCCGCGATGAAGACATGATGAACCTGGCGCTGTGGCTGAAGAAGAATGGCTTTCGCGCCGACCAGGTGCAGACCTTCTATCCCAGCCCCATGGCGACGGCCACCGCGATGTACCACAGCGGCCGCAACACGCTGCGCAAGATCCGCCGCGAGCTGCACGAGGACGATGCGGTGGACATCGTGCGCGGAGAGAAGCGCCGCCGCCTGCACAAGGCCTTCCTGCGCTACCACGATCCGAACAACTGGCCGCTGCTGCGCGAGGCGCTCAAGGCGATGGGCCGTGCCGACCTGATCGGCAACGGCA
>JACCDJ010362848.1_pt1 | contig 71201 bp, 70 predicted proteins | sample 7444481 | NCBI WGS metagenome assembly JACCDJ01 (sample SAMN15323435, study PRJNA562643) | freshwater metagenome | isolation source: river surface water | place: USA:Blue River Watershed | collected 2017-08-15
ACCAGCACGTCGTACTTGTCGCAGATCTCGCGAACCTTCTTGAAGTAGCTCTTCGGGGCCGTGAAGCAACCACCCGAGTTCTGAACCGGCTCGAGGAAGAACGCAGCAACGGTGTCTGGGTCTTCGAACAGGATCATCTCTTCGACTCGGTTTGCGGCCCACTCGGCAAACTCTTCCTCGGTGGCAAAGTCATCCTGTGCGCGGTACCAGTTGGTGTTTGGCACACGGAAGGTGCTCGGCACTAGCGGTTCGAATTGCTTCTTCATCGACGGGATGCCGGTCATCGAGAGCGCACCGTGCGAGGTGCCGTGGTAGGCAACCGAACGGGTCAGGACCTTGTGCTTCATCGGCTTGCCGATCGACTTGAAGTAAGCCTTAGCCAGCTTCCAGGCGGTCTCGTTTGCCTCACCACCACCCGTGGTGAAGAACACGCGCGACAAGTTCGCTGGCGCATAAGACAGCAAGCGCTCAGCCAGTTCGATGCCTGGCTCGTGCGCGTGTGACCAGAGCGGGAAGTAATCGAGTTGCTTCATCTGCTTCGCTGCAGCCTCGGCGAGGCGCTCGCGACCGTGTCCGGCGTTAACCGAGAACAGGCCCGAGATGCCATCGAAGTACTTCTTGCCCGTGTTATCCCAGAAGTGGTGTCCCTGGGCGTGGGTGATGATCGGAATCTCGCCTCCCTTTGCATAGAAAGGGGAGTGGCGGGTGAAGTGCAGGAACAGGTTGTCTTTAGCAGCCTGCTGCAGCATCTTTGGGGTTACATCCTCGCCGGCTTTGCGGGCGTCGAGGATTGGGGTGGCACGGTCTGCTGACGCGTTGGCCGGCTTTGCCGGAGCCTTGAGCGCGGACTTTATTCCGCGAACAAGCTTGCTTGCTTGGCTTTCCTTGGTTGCCATTGGTATCACTCTTTACTTGGTTTTTCGGGGGACCTATCTGGTTCCCCAGTTGTAGAACTGCTTGTGCAACTTCAAATAGACGAAGGTCTCGGTTGAAGTTACTCCGGGCAGTGTCCGGATTCTCTCGTTGAGCAGCGTGATGAGTTGGTCATCGTTTTCGCAGATAACCTCAACGAGAAGATCGAATGTGCCAGCGGTCATGACCACGTAGTCAACCTCGGGCATTGCTGTGACCATGTCTGCAAGGGCTCGCACATCGCCGGCGCACTTGATGCCGAGCATGGCCTGGCGATAGAAGCCAAGTTGCATCGGGTCGGTGACGGCTACGACCTGCATCACGCCAGAGTCGGTCAGTTTCTGCACACGTTGGCGAACGGCAGCCTCAGACAGGCCAACCTTCTTGCCGATTTCGGAGTACGAACGACGCCCGTCTATCTGGAGTTGTTCGATGATCGCCTTCGATACATCGTCCAGTTGACTGACCTTAGTTCGTTCAACGCGTGACATGCTTCGATTCTCGCACCCCAGCCAAGCTTTTGCTACGCATTTCGCACCGAAATCGGCATTCTGAAACTCAATCGATAGCAAAAAGAAACCATAACCTTCGAATTTCAAGGCAAATGGGCAAAATGGCTATCAAATCCGCAATTGGTCACGGAGTTTATGGTCGAGCAGCTTCGCGCTGGCATAGCATGGAGGAGATTGGTCGCGAACAACCCCGCGTCCACCGCTCAAAGGAGAGTCTCAATGTCAGTTCGCACACTGAAGAACTTCGTAAACGGCGAGTTCGTCGAAAGCCGCGCAGACGCAACGCTCGACATCATCAACCCCGCCAATGGTCAGGTCTATGCAACCGCGCCAGCCTCGAACGAGGGCGACGTAGCTGCTGCTTTCAAGGCGGCTGATGCGGCATTCGAAGACTGGAGCCGACACACCCCAGGTGAACGCCAGCTAGCGCTGCTGAAAATAGCCGATGCCATGGAGGCTCGTGCCGAAGAGATTGCCGCAGTCGAGAGCGAAAACACGGGCAAGCCACTTTCTACCCTTGTCGAGTACGAGGTTGCACCAGCCGTCGACCAGATTCGTTTTTTCGCTGGTGCCGCACGAAACCTAGAGGGACGCGCTACCGCAGAATATTCGCGCGCGCACACCTCATCGATTCGCCGCGAACCGATCGGTGTCATCGGCCAGGTCGCTCCTTGGAACTATCCGATGATGATGGCCGTCTGGAAGTTCGCTCCAGCAATCGCGGCCGGAAACACCGTGGTCCTCAAGCCATCGGACACCACGCCGGCGTCTAGCCTCAAGCTGGCCGAGATCGCGGCGGAGTTCCTGCCTAAGGGTGTCTTCAACGTCATCACCGGCGATCGCGACACCGGCCGCATGCTCATCGAGAACCCGACCCCGCAGATGGTCTCCATCACCGGTTCAGTCCGCGCGGGCATGGAGGTCGCCAAGACCGCTGCCCTCGACGTCAAGCGCGTGCACCTCGAGCTTGGCGGCAAGGCGCCGGTCGTTGTATTCGCCGATGCCGACTTGCCACGCGCCGCTGCCACTATCGCCATCGCTGGCTTCTTCAACGCCGGCCAGGACTGCACCGCGGCAACTCGCGTGCTCGTTCAGGAATCGGTCAAGGACGAGTTCGTTGCCCTATTGCGTGCCGAGGTACTTGCCAACGCCAAGACGGGTCAACCAGATCGCGAAGATGTGCTGTTCGGTGCCGTAAACAATGCCAACCAGCTCGCGCGAGTCGAAGGATTTATCGACCGCCTGCCAGACCACGCCGACATCGCGGTCGGAGGTCACAAGATCGAAGACAACGGTGGCTACTTCTTTGAAGCAACCGTACTTACCGGCCTCAAGCAGACCGACGAGCACATCCAGAGCGAAATCTTCGGCCCAGTCGTCACCGTCCAAACCTTCAAAGACGAGGCTGAAGCAATGCGCAACGCCAACGACGTCGAATACGGGTTGGCATCATCGGTCTGGACCAACGACCACGGTCGTGCAATGCGCTTCGCGAAGGGGCTTAGCTTTGGTTGCGTCTGGATCAACGACCACATTCCACTCGTCGCCGAGATGCCGCATGGTGGTTTCCGCCACTCTGGTTATGGCAAGGACCTGTCGCAGTATGGCTTCGAGGACTACACGAGAATCAAGCACGTGATGAGCTGGTTGGGCGAATAGGCCTAGCCGCCAAGAGTTATCAACAGAATCCCGGTCGGGCAGCGCTCCGATCGGGATTGCTGTTTCCCTGTTGGTATGAGAGTCCTGCTTTTACTGCCATCGCTGATCGCGGGTGCGGTTATTGCCGTGTCGGGCGGCTATTGGCAGGGGCTGATCTTCGTTGGTGCGAGCGTGCTCGTGCAACTCGTTATGCTGCTGGTGAACCGACCGCCAACGGTGACGGAAGGCTCGATAGTCCAAGTCGTTGGCAAGACTGCTTTCCTGGATGGGCGCCGCATGCCCAATCGCTTATCGCGGTGGCCTCCCACGGCTCGTCGCCTGTTGTTTGACTATCTGCGCCAGTCTCAGGGTTCAATCACTCGGGAGCACATACAGGCGCGCCTCGCCGCCCACGCCGGCACACTCCCTGTCCTTGGGTTCGATCGCGAGAATCAGGAATCTCTCGTCGAGCTAGATTGGCACTCGCGACCGCATGCTCTAATCGTCGGCCCAACCGGGTCGGGCAAGTCGGGGCTTATAGGCGCTCTGCTGGACTCGATCACCCGGCACGTTTGCGACCCTATCGAGGCGGTTTGGTACTTCGATCCGAAGGCGGGCCACTCGATTTTGGCCCAGTCGGAGATACTCACCTCGTTGAGGCAACGGTGGCCTGAAGCACGCTTCGAACTGATCTCCGAGACTCACGTGTCGGGCTTGGGGCAGGCGACCGCCGCGCTCGCAAACTCGCTTGTGCACCGGCAGGGCAGGTCGCAGGTTCGGGTGATCGTGATTGTTGAAGAGTTGAGCCTTGTCCTGGCCGACCGAATGGCTGCGCAGGCCATACAGTCGATTGCCGCAGCCGGCAGAACCGCCGGTGTGCGAATCGTCGCAACTAATCAAAGCGCATCTGGCTTGCCGCGTGGGCTTTTGGTTAACCTAGGAAACCGAATCGTCATGCGGGGGAGCGACGAATCCGAGTTCCTACTGCTCGGGTTGCGCGATCGATTCATGGGTCGGGCGGATCGGGCGGGCGAGCCGGGAATTTTTGAAGGGAAACTGCTCAGCGAAAATCGCGACTTTAGTTTTCTGGCAGATTGGTCGTCGTGACCCCGCAGTTGTGGCAGTATTTACATCGGACGCGCATTGATGCGCGGTAGTAGTTGGTCGGGCCTCGAGCCCTTTCGATGAATAGGAGCCGGGCCTTGAATAAGCCACTTCCAGAAGACCCAATGATGCGCCAGTTGGTGCAGATGGCCCGCCGTCACCAGATGACTCGACGAGCAGCGCTCGCCGGTGCTGGTGCGACCGCAGCAGCGCTCGCGCTTACCGCGTGTTCTCCTGCCGGTTCGTCATCGTCGAAAACCCTCACTCCGGCAACGGATGTCTCGGACACCGAGAAGACCGTTATCTGGGCTAACTGGGATCTCTACATCGACGAAGACGACGACGGTAAGCACCCAACGCTTGACCGCTTCGCGCAAGAAACCGGCATCAAGGTCGACTACCGCATCGAGATCGATGACAACGACAGCTACTACGGCAAGGTCAAGGACCAGCTGAAGCTCGGCAGCGACATCGGCGCCGACGTCGCGTGCCCAACCGAGTGGATGGCCGCTCGCTGGGTAAACAACGGCTACGTTCAGAAGTTCGACGAGGCAAACATCCCGAACAAGAAGAACATGCAGGCCGCCTACATGGGTGCATCGTTCGACCCAAAGCGTGAGTACACCATTCCTTACCAGGGCATTCTGGCTGGCATCACATACAACAAGGAGGAGTACAAGAAGCTGACCGGCAAGGACGCGCCAACCAGCATGGACGACCTCTGGAACCCAGCCTTGAAGGGCCGCATCGGCGTACTCAAGGAGCTTCGCGACACCATCGGTCTGATTCTGATGGCACAGGGCATCTCGATCAGCGACCCGAAGAGTCTCACCGAAGACGCTTTCCTGAACGCAATCGACTTCTTCAAGGGCAAGGTTGCCGACCTCAACGTCAAGATCAAGGGTCAGGGCTACAGTGTTGACTTCGAGAACGGCGACACCGTTGCCGCTATCGCCTGGTCTGGCGACACCGTTCAGATGAACTTCAGCGCCGGTTACGAAAAGTACGGCTTCGTTGTTCCTGACAGCGGCGGCACCATCTCGGCCGACGAGTTTGTTATTCCAATGGGCGCAACCCACAAGAAGAACGCCGAGGCTTTGGTCAACTTCTACTACGACCCAGCTAACGCGGCTGAACTTGCTGCTTGGGTCAACTATGTGACCCCTGTCATGGGAGCAAAGGAAGAGGCTATGAAGATTGATCCAGAATTAGCTGCCAACCAGCTCATCTTCCCAACCTCGGACTTCCTGGCCAACGTTCACTCGTTCCGCTCGCTCTCGGGCGCCGAGGAGGCTAGCTTCACGAAGGCCTGGCAGGCTGCTCAGGTAGGCGCATAAGTTGGCGACCGAGTTCATCGCTCGCGGCGCAGACCTTTCACTCGTAGGAATCCGTAGGGAATTTCCTGGCTTCACCGCCATCGAAAGTCTCGACCTGCACATTCCGGCAGGCGAATTCTTCGCGCTTCTTGGCCCTTCGGGCTGTGGAAAGACCACAACCCTGCGCCTCGTAGCCGGCCTCGACACTCCTACCGAGGGCCAGATCCTCATCGGTGGCGAAGATGTGACCTACTCGAAGGCGTACCAGCGCCCGGTTAACACCGTGTTCCAGTCGTATGCGCTGTTCCCGCACATGACAATCCTTGAGAACGTAGCTTTCGGCCTTCGCCAGCGCCGCGTCGATGACCCGATCGCCAAGGCAAACGAGGCTCTTGCGCTCGTGCAGCTAGGTCACCTTGCCAATCGTCGCCCGCAGCAGCTCTCGGGTGGTCAGCAGCAGCGCGTCGCACTCGCTCGCGCACTCGTCAACCGCCCGTCGCTGTTGCTGTTGGACGAGCCGCTCGGTGCGCTCGATCTAAAGTTGCGTCGCGAGATGCAGGTCGAGCTCAAGGCCATTCAGATGGAGGTTGGCCTGACCTTCCTCCACGTCACGCACGACCAGGAAGAAGCCATGGACATGGCCGACACCGTGGCAGTGATGAACAAGGGCCGCATCGAGCAGATGGGCGCCCCGGAGAAGCTCTACGACCGCCCGCACACCGCTTTTGTCGCCAAGTTCCTCGGTCAGTCGAACCTGTTCACCGGCGAGGTCGTCGAGCAGAACTCGAACTCGATCAGCATCGACTTCAAGGGACACAAGCTAACTGTGCCGAAGGAGCGTGCCGAAAAGCACTCTGGCCGCATCACAATTGGTGTTCGCCCTGAGAAGGCCACATTCCACATGAGCGCTCCCGCCGCCGACAGCAATATCAACGTCATCGGTCCAGGCGAAATCATCGACATCCGTTTCACCGGTGTGAGCAATCAGTACCTGATCGACATCCCGAACATCGGCGAGGTCACCGTGTTCGCACAGAACATGGGCCAGTCACCGGTTGTTGAATTGGGTGCCAAGGTGTGGGTCAGCTTCAAGGTCGAGCACGCATTCGGTCTGAGCGACAACCCCGACCAAGCCGATAGCGAGCAGTAAGCCATGGCTTTTGCCGCATTCGGTCAGGGTGGCAGCCCAAAGCATGGTTCGCCGACCAAGAGCAACGGACTCGTAGCGCTATTTCTGCTGCTACCAGGTCTGGCCTACCTCGCCCTCTTCTTCTTGACCCCACTGGTCACGCTGATCATCACTTCGCTGCAGGTGCCCGATGCGTCGGGTGAGATCGGTGTCTATCAGTACGGTTTCCGACTAGAGAACTACAGCGATGCCGTCGCCATGTTCTGGCCGCACATTGCGCGATCGTTCGTTTACGCGCTGATAGCAACCGTGGCGGCGCTCGTGATTAGCTACCCGCTTGCGTACTTCCTAGGCGTGCGTCTGCGCAGCAAGCCGATCCTCCAGGGCCTGCTTCTCACTTTGGTCATCGCCCCTTTCTTCATCTCGTTCCTGCTTCGCACTTTCGCCTGGCGTCAGGTGTTCTCGAACGACGGCGTCGTCGTGCAGTTCTTGCACTCCACCGGCCTTCTCGAACAGACCCAGTACATCGCCGGCACAGACTTCATGGTCATCTTCGGTTTGACTTACAACTTCATTCCGTTCATGACCCTGCCGCTCTACACGACGCTCGAACGCCTTGACCTGCGACTGCTCGAGGCCAGCAACGACCTGTATGCCGGCCCTTTCACGACCTTCCGCAAGGTCACGCTGCCGATCACCATGCCCGGCATCATCTCGGGCACGCTGCTGACCTTCATTCCGATCGCGGGTGACTTCGTCAACGCCAGCCCAGACTTCCTTGGTGGGCCAAAGACCGCAATGCTCGGCAACGTGGTTCAGTCGAGCTTCCTCGAGACCAATGACTACCCAACGGCTTCGGCTCTGTCGGTTCTGCTAATGGGCGTGATCCTCGTTCTGGTTTCGGTCTATGTCAAGAAGAGTGGAACGGAGGACCTGCTGTGAAGCGCTTTTCGATCGGCAAGTATGCGCTGCCCGTCTATTCGGCCATCGCGTTCATTTACCTTCTGATTCCGATTGCCTACACGTTCGTCTTCTCGTTCAACGACACATTCAAGTCGAACATCTCATGGCGCGGCTTTACATTCGACAACTGGCTCAATGTGTGCGATCAGCAGGGAGTATGTGAGGCATTTGGATCCTCTGTGATCATCGGCGTCATCTCTACAGTGTTGGCAACCGCAATGGGCACCGCGATCGCGATCGCCATCGTGCGCTACCGATTCAAATTCCGTGCCGGCGTGAACCTGCTGCTGTTCTTGCCGATGGCCACGCCCGAGGTGGTGCTGGGTGCCGGTTTGGCTTCGCAGTTCCTCAGCATGGGTGCTGAAAAGGGCATGGTCACGATCATCATCGCGCACGTGATGTTCTGCCTCAGCTTCGTCGTGGTGACGGTGAAGGCGCGCGTAGCCAGCCTTGACCCAGCCTTAGAAGAAGCAGGACGCGACCTATACGCAAGCCCGAGCCAGGTCTTTTGGAAGATCACCTTCCCGCTGCTATTGCCTGGCATCATGGCCGCCGCGCTGCTTTCGTTCGCGCTATCGTTCGATGACTTCATCATCACCAACTTCAACGCCGGTCCTGCGACCACGTTCCCTAAATACGTCTATACGGCTGCCAGCAAGGGCGTTCCAGCCGAGGCGAACGTCATCGGCTCGGCTGTGTTCCTATTCGCCATCGTCCTCGTACTCGTGGTTCAGATCCGCGGTGCCGTGAAGGCCAAGCGCCTAGCTGCGATGCGTTAGGTCGCAGACGCCAAGACAACACCAAACGCTTAAACAAAAGGCGGGCTCCCGATTCGGGAACCCGCTTTTTGGCTGAAGTCTTACAGTTTTGAGATTGCCTCTTCGAGCACGTTTAGGGCGTCGTGTAGCAGCTCGTCGGTGATGGCCAGCGGCGGCAGGAAGCGAATCACGTTGTAGTAGGTACCGGCGTTGAGCACGAGCACACCGTTGGCGTGGGCGTGCTTGACGACGGCGTCGACCGCTGCCTTGTTCGGGTTCTTGGTACCCGGCTCGACAAACTCGACAGCGACCATTGCACCGCGACCGCGGATGTCGCCGATCACGGCGTACTTGCTCTGCATCTCGGCAAGGCGACCCTTGATGATGTTCTCGATCTCGAGAGCACGCTCGAGCACGCCACCGTTTTCGATCTGACGAACCACTGCCATCGCAGCGGCTGCGGCGACCGGGTTACCACCGAATGTGCCACCGATTCCGCCAGGGTGCGAGGCGTCCATGATTTCGGCGCGGCCGGTGACTGCCGAGATTGGCATGCCGCCGGCGATACCCTTCGCGATGGTGAACATGTCAGGCTCGAAGCCCTCTTCCCACTCGCTCGCGAACCACTTGCCGGTGCGGGCAACGCCCGACTGAACCTCATCGGCGATCATTACGATGCCGTTTGCGCGGGTCCATTCGTTTATTGCCTTCAGGAAGCCAGGGGCTGGCACGATGAAGCCACCCTCGCCCTGGATTGGCTCGATGACGACCGCTGCCAGGTTCTCTGCTCCAACGCGCTTCTCCATGTAGGTGATTGCGCGCTTGGCGGCGTCGGCGCCCGAAAGCCCCTCTTCGTCGCGGAACGGGTACGACATCGGCACGTGGTGAACGCCCGGCGCAAATGGGCCGAAGCCCGAGTTGTAAGGCATGGCCTTGAAGTTCATGGCCATGGTCAAGTTAGTGCGGCCGTGGTAGCCGTGGTCGAAGACGGCGATCTCGCCGCGACCAGTGAACTTGCGGGCGATCTTGACGGCGTTCTCGACCGCTTCGGCACCCGAGTTGAACAGCGCCGAACGCTTCTTGAAGTTGCCTGGGGTGTGCTTGTTCAGCGCCTCGCATACCTCGACGTAGCCGGTGTACGGGGTCAGTGTGAAGAGGGTGTGGGTCAGCTTGGCGACCTGCTCCTGAACGGCTGCAACGACCGGGCCGTTGGTGTGGCCAATCGTGGTTACGCCGATACCCGAGCCGAGGTCGATGAACTGGTTGCCGTCAACGTCGACGATCACGGCGCCAGCTGCGGCTTCGATGTAAACCGGCAGGGCAGCGCCGGCACCGTGCGAAACGGCGTCGAGGCGACGCTGGTGCAGCTCTTGCGACTTAGGGCCAGGGATGGCGGTGACGACTTTGCGAACCTGTGGAATTGAGTACTCGGTCATGTCATCTAGCCTAAGCCAAACGCGGGATTATGGCAGTCGTTCGCATGCGAACAAGTTGCCGAGATTCGGTACGCCGACTAGCGGCCACAACTCTGGCAAACTGGACGGGTGCGTCGCATCATCATTCTCGGCTCCACCGGCTCGATCGGAACCCAGGCCCTCGACGTGGTCAGGGCCAATCCCGAGCGTTTCAAGGTAGTCGGCCTTGCCGCGGGGCGGAATGCTGAACTGCTGCAGGCTCAGGCCGCTGAGTTCGGCGTCATCGCCGTAAACGCGGTGCAGGGTGCTGAAGCCGCGACCCGCCTGGTCGAGACGGTGGATGCCGATGTCGTGGTCAACGGAATCACGGGTTCGATTGGGCTCGCGCCGACGCTAGCCGCACTTCGCGCCGGCCGCATCCTCGCGCTCGCGAACAAGGAGTCGCTGATCGTTGGTGGCCGACTCGTGACCCAACTTGCCAAGCCGGGCCAGATCGTGCCCGTCGACAGCGAGCACAGCGCCCTCGCGCAATGCCTGCTAGGCGGCACCGCTAACGAGGTTCGAAAGCTGGTTTTGACTGCTTCCGGCGGGCCGTTCAGAGGTTGGACTCGCGAACAACTGCAGGGCGTTACGCCGCAACAGGCATTGGCTCACCCCACCTGGGTGATGGGCAAGGTCGTAACCACCAATTCGGCGACGCTCGTGAACAAGGGGCTCGAGTTGATCGAGGCGCATCTGCTGTTTGACGTGCCATTCGAGCGCATCGAGGTGACGGTGCACCCGCAATCGGTAGTGCACTCGATGGTCGAATTCATCGATGGCTCGGTGCTGGCCCAGTGCTCGCCGCCGAACATGCGTCTGCCGATTGCCCTTGGCATGTCCTGGCCGGAGCGAGTGGCCGATGTGGCTCCCGCGGTCGACTGGACCAAGGCGCACAGCTGGACATTCGAGCCGCTCAACGAGCAGGTATTCGGTGCCGTACGACTGGCCCGCCAGGTCGGCAGCGCCGGTTTGACCTATCCCGCGGTTTACAACGCGGCGAACGAACAGGCCGTAGAGGCGTTCCACGCGGGCAAACTAGGGTTCGTATCGATCGTCGACTTGATTGACCGCGTCGTCGAGTCGCACGAACCCGAGGCAGAACTCACCCTCGAATCTGTACTGGCGGCCGAAAAGTGGGCTCGCGACCGCGCGGATGCGATCATCGCGCGAGCCTGCTAACCCAGCAAAATGTCAGCTTCTCTTGTTAAGGTGAACCCGTGAACGACGCTTTGTACTACCTGGTGGGGGCGCTCGTGATGCTGCTCGGCATCGCTGTTTCTATCGGCTTACACGAGTTCGGCCACATGCTTCCCGCCAAGCGCTTCGGGGTCAAGGTCGATCGCTTCATGATTGGCTTCGGCCCGACGCTCTTCGCGCGCCAACGCGGCGAAACCGAATACGGCATCAAGCTGTTTCCGCTCGGCGGCTACGTACGCTTGCTTGGCATGCAGCCCACGGCAGAGGCCGTTGCGGCCGATCGCCCAGCCAAGAACGCCCTTTCGCGCTGGTATCGCGCATACGTCGAGCGCTACCGCTCAGAAAGCGACCTGGGTCTGCACGAACAGCACCGTGCCTTCTATCGCCTGCCAGCCGGCAAGCGACTAATTGTGATGTTCGGTGGCCCGTTCGCCAACCTCGTTCTCGGGGCAATCTTCGCCTCGATTGCGCTGTTCGGCATCGGGGTTATGACCCCAACCAATGGCGTAGGCGCGGTTATCGACTGCAACATGCCCGCCGATGCCACGAGTTGCACGGGCATTCAGCCGACGGTAGCCAAGTCAAACGGGGTCGCCGTGGGCGACCGCCTCGTTGCAATTGGCGGGGTCAAGGTCAACACGCCTGACGAGATCCGCGCTCGACTGAAGGCTGTCGTCGGCGAGACCGTTGAGCTCGACTTTGCTCGCGGTGAGGGGCACCTTCTCATCACGACGCCAATCGAAAACCAGCAACTCTACAACCCAGAAACCGACAGCTACGAAACCCGTCCGTTCCTAGGCCTAGCCTTCGATTACGAGCGCATGCCCGCGACGCCTGCGGCCTATTTCGAGTTCATGGGTGGCACCATCGGGGGCACCTTCGAGATGATCGGTCAGCTGCCGCAGCAGGCCGGCCACGCCTTCCAGGCCATCACCGGCCAGGAGGAGCGCGACTCAAACGGTGCCGTCTCGGTCGTGGGCATCACGAAGGTCGCCGGCGACATCGCGATTGACAGCGAGGGGGATTGGTCGAGCACCATCGCCATCTGGCTCTTGACCTTGGCCTCGCTGAACATCGCTCTATTCGCATTCAACATGATTCCGGTGCTCCCACTCGATGGCGGGCACATCGCCGCGGCCATCTATGGCAAGTTAAAGCAGCTTTGGTTCAAGCTCACCAAGCGTGGCACGCCACGCCCGGTCGACCTGGCGCTGCTGGCTCCGCTGACCATGGTTGGTTGGGTCGCACTCACGATCATGGGTCTGCTTTTCGTGGTCGCGGACATCGTAGCGCCGGTCAGCATCTAGTCTTCGAGGGAACAAATCGCTGCAGCGTGCGCGTTTATGCTGTTAGCGAGCGAAAGGGAATCTTCGTGCCAGCAGTAAACCTGGGAATGCCAGCAACACCTCCGCCGGTGCTGAGTCCACGTCGCAAGACGCGCAAAATTATGGTCGGCAAGGTCGCCGTAGGCGGGGATGCCCCGATCTCGGTGCAGTCGATGACTACGACCAAGACCACCGACGTGAACGAAACCCTGCAGCAGATCGCCGAGCTAACCGCATCGGGTTGCGACATCGTTCGAGTCGCGGTTCCAAGCCAGGACGATGCCGATCGCCTGCCGCTGATCGCTCGAAAGTCGCAGATCCCCGTTATCGCCGACATTCACTTTCAGCCGAAATACGTTTTCCAGGCCATCGATGCCGGTTGCGGTGCCGTGCGCGTTAACCCGGGCAACATTCGTCAGTTCGACGACAAGGTGGGCGAGATTGCCAAGGCCGCCAAGGAGGCCGGAGTCTCGATTCGCATCGGCGTAAACGCGGGTTCCCTTGATCCACGTCTGCTCGCCAAGTACGGTAAGGCGACTCCCGAGGCATTGGTCGAGTCGGCTGTCTGGGAAGCCAGCCTGTTCGAGGAACACGATTTTCACGACTTCAAAATCTCGGTGAAGCACAACGACCCCGTCGTCATGGTGCGCGCATACGAACTCTTGTCTGAACGCGGCGACTGGCCATTACACCTCGGCGTGACCGAAGCTGGACCTGCATTCCAGGGCACCATCAAGTCATCGGTGGCATTTGGCGCTCTGCTCAGCAAGGGCATCGGCGACACCATCCGTGTCAGCCTTTCGGCGCCACCCGCCGAAGAGATCAAGGTCGGCTCGCAGATTCTCGAATCGCTGAACCTGCGCCCGCGCAAGCTCGAGATCGTCTCGTGCCCTTCGTGTGGCCGCGCTCAGGTAGATGTCTACACCTTGGCCGAAGACGTCACCAAGGGGCTCGAGAAGCTGACCGTTCCGCTGCGCGTCGCGGTTATGGGCTGTGTCGTCAACGGCCCGGGCGAGGCTCGCGAGGCCGACCTAGGCGTGGCATCGGGCAACGGCAAGGGCCAGATCTTTGTGAAGGGCGAGGTCATCAAGACCGTTCCCGAGAGCGAGATTGTCGCGACCCTGATCGAAGAGGCCAACCGCATCGCCGCAGACATGGACCCGGCGCTAGTCGGCACGCCGCAGGTCGTCGTCGCCAAGAAGGACTAGCCGCCAAGCCGGTTGCCGACTGCGGTAACCTAGGGGCTATGCCTATCCGCCTTTCATCGCTATTCCTGCGCACTCTGCGCGAAGACCCTGCTGACGCAGAGGTAACCAGCCACAAGCTCCTCGTGCGCGCAGGCTACATCCGTCGTGCCGCCCCGGGTGTCTACACCTGGTTGCCGCTAGGTCTGGCTGTGAAGTCGAAGATCGAAAACGTCGTGCGCGAAGAGATGAACGCCGCCGGCGCCCAGGAAGTCTTCTTCCCTGCGCTGCTGCCACGTGAGCCATTCGAGGCAACCAACCGCTGGACCGAGTACGGCGACAACCTTTTCCGTCTGCAGGACCGCAAGAAGGCCGACTACCTGCTCGCGCCAACTCACGAAGAGATGTTCACGCTTCTGGTTAAGGACCTGTACAGCTCGTACAAGGACCTTCCGGTCTGCCTGTACCAGATCCAGAACAAGTACCGCGACGAGGCTCGCCCTCGCGCCGGCCTCCTTCGCGGTCGCGAGTTCGTGATGAAGGACGCCTACAGCTTCGACCTGACCGATGAGGGGCTGGCTGCGAGCTACCAGGCGCAGCGCGACGCCTACGAACGTATTTTTACTCGCCTGGGTGTTGACTATGTGATCGTCAAGGCAGACGCCGGCGCAATGGGTGGTTCGGCATCCGAGGAGTTCCTCAGCCCGAGCCCGATCGGCGAAGACACCTTTGTGCGCTCGCCAGGTGGCTACGCCGCCAACGTCGAGGCCGTCAAGACGGTCGCTCCTGCCGCGCTAGCGATCGAGGGGCAGCCTGCTGCGATGGTGCACCCATCGCCAAACACCCCGACCATCGCGACGCTAGTCGACCTGGCCAATGCTTCGGTGCCTCGTGCGGATGGCCGTCAGTGGACCGCCGCCGACACCCTGAAGAACGTCGTTCTCGCGCTCACTAGCCCTGAGGGCAAGCGCGAACTCGTAATCGTTGGCGTGCCCGGCGACCGCGAGGTCGACGCAAAGCGCGCCGAGGCCGCTTTCTCGCCTAACGAGGTCGAACCGGCCACCGAGGCAGACTTCGAGAAGAACCCTGGTCTGGTCAAGGGCTACATCGGTCCAGTTTCGTTCGCTGGCGGCTCGCCAAAGCAGGTTCTTGGACTCGAAGGTTCGACAAAGATTCGTTACCTCCTCGACCCACGTGTCGTGAACGGCACCGCCTGGATTACCGGCGCAAACGAGGACCAGAAGCACGTCTTCGACCTTGTCAAGGGTCGCGACTTCGAGGCCGACGGCATCGCCGACATCGCCGAGGTTCGCGCCGGAGACGCAGCGCCGGACGGTTCGGGTGCTCTCGAGCTGGCTCGCGGCATCGAAATCGGGCACGTCTTCCAGCTGGGTCGCAAATACGCCGAGGCGCTAGACCTCAAGGTGCTCGACGACAACGGCAAGCTCCAGGTCGTCACCATGGGTTCTTACGGCATCGGCGTTACCCGCTTGGTCGCGGTGCTTGCCGAGGCGAACAACGACGACAAGGGTCTTATCTGGCCTGAGGCCGTTGCTCCTGCCGACGTTTACGTCGTCGCAGCCGGCAAGGACGAAATCGTCTATGAGACCGCAGAGAAGCTGGCAGCAGAGTTCGAAGCCAAGGGCAAGACCGTGATTCTGGATGACCGCCAGAAGGTTAGCCCGGGCGTCAAGTTCGGCGATGCCGAGCTCATTGGTGTGCCGAAGATCGTGATCGTCGGTCGCGGACTCGAAACGGGTGAGGTCGACCTTTGGGACCGCCGCTCGGGTGAGCGTCGCGCCGTCAAGGTCGAAAACGCGGTAGCCGAGCTCGGCTAGTTTCAAGTACCATTACAACCCGTTCTTACAACTTCAAATAAGGCCCCAGGAGGCAGCGCATGGACATCGATCTGAGAGTTCTGAAGCAGGTTGAGCGCGAGTTCGAGATCCCATTCTCGGAGTCCATCACCATCATCGAGGCCGCCATTCTCGCGGCCTACCACAAGATCGTTGGTCACAACGAGCCTGCTCGCGCCGAGCTGAACCGCACCACTGGCCACGTCGCCGTTTTTGCGCCAATCCTCGACGAGGACGGCAACCAGACCGGCGAAGAAGACGTCACCCCTGAGAACTTCGGCCGCATCGCGGCCAACGCGGGCAAGCAGATCATCGCGCAGCGTATCCGTGCCCTAAACGACGACACCATCTTTGGTGAGTTCCAGGGCAAGGAAGGCGACATCGTCTCGGGCACCATCCAGCAGGGCTCGAAGTCGTACATGGTCTATGTCGACCTCGGCAGCATCGAAGCCATCATGCCGCCGGAGGAGCAGGTTCCTGGTGAGGACTACTCTCACGGCCGCCGCATCCGCGTCTATGTGACCAACGTCAGTCGCGGCACCCGTGGCCCGCAGGTAACCGTTTCGCGCACTCACCCGAGCCTCGTTCGCAAGCTCTTTGCCCTCGAAGTGCCTGAGATCGCCAGCGGAGTCGTCGAGATCGTCTCGCTGGCACGCGAGGCAGGCCACCGCACCAAGATCGCCGTACGCGCCACCGAGCCTGGTGTCAACGCCAAGGGTTCGTGCATCGGCGAGCTTGGTCAGCGTGTTCGCGCCGTTACCTCTGAACTAAACGAGGAGAAGGTCGACATCATCGACTACAGCGACGACCTGCCAACCTTCGTGGCCAATGCGCTTTCGCCGGCCAAGGTCTCGAGCTCCTTCACGCTAGACGCGGCCGCAAAGTCGGTTCGCGTGCTCGTTCCCGACTTCCAGCTGTCGCTCGCGATCGGCAAGGAGGGCCAGAACGCCCGCCTCGCCGCCAAGCTGACCGGCGCGAAGATCGACATCCAGCCAGACAGCATCCTCGAAGACTGATAGTCGCTCTGTCCTATTCGAAAGGCAGGGGCTAGAATGGAACCCGTTAGAACTTGCGTTGGTTGTCGCCAACGCGCGACACGATCCAATCTGATTCGCATCGTCAACCAAAAAGCCGGCACAGCCGATTTGATGATTGACCGCGCGGCCGTCATGACGGGTCGGGGAGCGTGGATGCACCCAGCAAGCGAATGTCTCAAGCTCGCAATCGAGCGGAGGGCCTTCGTTCGAGCCCTAAAGCTCGGATCGCAGCCGCAAGGCGCGAGTTTGAACTCTTTCTTAGAACAGGCAGAAAACATGTTGGCTTCAAATGAGTAACTCGAAATGAGTACCCAAAAGCTTTAAACGGCCTGCCCTGTCCTGGGGCTGGCCCCCAGACAGGAGAAACTAAGTGGCGCTACCACGCGTATACGACATCGCCAAGGAACTCGGTATTGATACCAATGAGGCCCTGGCAAAACTCAAAGACCTTGGCGAGTACGTCAAGAGCGGATCATCGACTATTGCTCCTCCGGTAGCAAAGAAGCTCCGCGACGCCTTCCCAAACGCAAAGCCGAAGGCAGAAGAGCCAAAGGCTGCGCCTGCCAAGGCAGCGCCGGCCCCTGCAGCACCAGCTGCTCCGGTTGCCGAGACCCCAGCAACGCCGGCGGCTTCGGCCCCTGCGGCGCCTGCTGCTCCAGTTGCAGCCCCTGCAGTTTCGCCTGCCGCTCCTGTTGCGCCAGCCGCACCAGCGGCACCTGCGGCCGCCGCGCCAGCTGCACCAGCAGCATCGAAGCCGGCCACCCCAAGCTCAACCCCAGGCATTCCTCGCCCGGGCAACAACCCATTCGCAGCCAGCCAGGGCATGGGTATCCCACGTCCGATGGCTCGTCCGGGCAACAACCCGTTCGCACCTAGCCAGGGTATGGGTCGCCCAGGTGGCGCAGGCCGCCCAGGCGGACCTCGTCCAGCGGGTGCTGGCGCTCCTCGTCCGGGCGGTCCACGTCCGGCCGGTGCTGGTGCACCACGACCAGGCTTCGGCGGTCCTCGCCCGGGCTTCGGCGGTGCCGGTGCTGCAGGCGGCGGCGCTCCAGGTTTCGGTGCCCCACGTCCGGGTGGCGCTCCAGCCGGCCGCGGTGGTCGTGGCGGCGGCACTGCCGGTGCATTCGGTAAGGGTGGCGCTCGCGGTTCGTCAAAGGCCCGCAAGTCGAAGCGTGCAAAGCGCGAAGAGTTCGAGCAGAGAAGCGCACCAAGCCTTGGCGGTGCAGTTGTTCCACGCGGCGACGGCACCACCGTACTTCGCCTTCGTCGCGGCGCTAGCCTTCAGGACTTTGCCGACAAGATCGATGCGAACGCAGGTCAGCTGATCACCGTTCTGTTCCACCTCGGCCAGATGGCAACCGCTACGCAGTCGATCGACGAAGACACCTTCCAGATCCTCGGCGAGGAGCTCGGCTACAAGATCGAGGTCGTTTCGCCTGAGGACGAAGAGCGCGAGCTGTTCGAGGGCTTCGGTCTCGACATCTCGACCGACTACGACGACGACGAGGAAGACCTGCTTCCGCGTCCTCCGGTTGTCACCGTCATGGGTCACGTCGACCACGGTAAGACCCGCTTGCTCGATAGCATCCGCAACTCGAACGTCATCGCGGGTGAGGCCGGCGGCATCACCCAGCACATCGGTGCGTACCAGGTGCACGTCGAGCACGAAGGCATCGACCGCGCAATCACCTTCATCGACACCCCGGGTCACGAGGCCTTCACCGCCATGCGTGCTCGTGGTGCTCAGGTCACCGACCTCGCAATTCTGGTTGTCGCAGCAGACGACGGCGTTATGCCTCAGACCGTCGAAGCGTTGAACCACGCTCAGTCGGCTGGTGTGCCGATTGTTGTCGCGGTCAACAAGGTCGACAAGGAGAGCGCTAACCCAGCGAAGATTCGCCAGCAGCTCACCGAGTTCAACCTGGTTGCCGAGGAGTACGGCGGCGATGTCATGTTCGTCGACGTCTCGGCGCTAACCGGCATGGGCATCAAGGACCTGCTCGACGCGGTTCTGCTGACCGCAGATGCTGCTCTCGACATGCGTGCGAACCCAGACAAGGACGCCCGCGGTGTCGCGATCGAAGCAAACCTCGACAAGGGTCGCGGTTCGGTAGCAACCGTTCTGATTCAGTCGGGAACCCTGCACGTCGGAGACTCGATCGTTGCCGGTTCGGCTCACGGCCGCGTTCGCGCAATGTTCGACGAGAACGGCAACGCCGTCGAGGCCGCCGAGCCAAGCCGTCCAGTTCAGGTTCTCGGTCTTCAGTCGGTGCCACGCGCCGGCGACACCTTCGTCGTCACCGATGACGAGCGCCAGGCACGCCAGATTGCCGAAAAGCGAGAGGCTGCCGACCGTAACGCACTCCTGGCTAAATCGCGCAAGCGCATCAGCCTCGAGGACTTCACCAAGGCCCTCGAAGACGGCAAGGTTGAGTCGCTCAACCTGGTCATCAAGGGTGACGTTTCGGGTGCCGTCGAGGCACTCGAAGACTCGCTCCTCAAGATTGAGGTCGACGACTCCGTTCAGCTTCGAATCATTCACCGCGGCGTCGGTGCGATCACCGAATCGGACGTCAACCTGGCCACGGTCGACAACGCAATCATCATTGGCTTCAATGTGCGTCCAGACAAGAAGGCAAAGGAGCACGCCGACCGCGAGGGTGTCGACATCCGTCACTACTCGGTCATTTACGCGGCACTCGAGGACATCGAGAACGCGCTGAAGGGCATGCTCAAGCCAGAGTTCGAAGAGGTTCAGACCGGTACCGCCGAGGTTCGCGAGCTGTTCAAGTCGTCGAAGGTTGGAACCATCGCTGGTTCGATCGTTCGCTCGGGCAGCATCAAGCGCAACGCTTCGGCTCGCGTTCTTCGCGATGGCAAGGTCATCGTCGAGAACGTCAAGATCGACTCGCTCAAGCGCTTCAAGGACGACGCCAACGAGGTCAAGACCGACTTCGAGTGTGGTATCGGCCTTGGCGGATTCAACGATCTCGAGCTCGGTGACATCATCGAGACCTTCGAGATGCGCGAAAAGCCACGCGACTAATCGCAGAATCAGGGAATCATCATGGTTGACCACGCAAGAGCGCGAAAGCTCGCCGAACGCATCAAAGTGCTAGTAGCCGAGGCGCTCGAGCGCACCGTGAAAGACCCGGATTTGGGCTTCGTCACCATCACCGACGTGAAGGTAACGCCCGACCTCCAGCACGCCAAGATCTTTTACACGGTCTGGGGTAGCGACGAGGAGCGCAAACGCAGCTCAGAGATCATCGAGCGCAATCGCGGCCGTATTCGAGGCGAGGTGGGTCGAGGACTCTCGATCCGCCTCACCCCGACGGTCGAATTCGAGCTCGACGAGGTGCAGGACAACGCTGCCCACCTCAACGACCTGCTCGCCGAGGCCAAGGCCCGCGACGAACAGGTTCACAAGATTGCCGAAGGCGCCGAGTTTGCCGGTGAGGCAAACCCATACAAAGAGCCAAAGTCGCACGAAGACGAGTCTGATGACGACTTCGACGACGCCGAACCGGGCCGCAACGAAGCCTAGAGATGGCAATCGCGGGCCTGCTTCTGGTCGATAAGCCCGAGGGTCTGACCAGTCACGACATCGTCGCACGCGGACGTCGTTGGGCGGGAACCCGCCGCGTCGGTCATGCCGGCACCCTCGACCCGATGGCTACCGGGCTGCTGATTCTTGGCATCGAATCTGCCACCAAGTTGCTCACCTTCCTCGTTGGTGCAGACAAGACCTACATCACGACAATTCGCCTCGGAGCCTCCACAATCACGGACGACCGCGAGGGCGACGTTTTGAGCTTCGCCAACAAGGCAGACATGGATGCGCTATCCGCGGGCGACCTGCGCTCTAAGCTCGAGAGCGGCCTGTCCGCGCTTCGCGGCGAAATCATGCAGGTGCCGAGTTCGGTCAGCGCCATCAAGGTGAACGGTGAGCGCGCCTACGCAAAGGTTCGCTCGGGTGATGAGGTGAAACTCGCCGCTCGGCCAGTCACCATCGCTCGATTCGAGATCCTTGGCGAACCGCGCATCGAACAGCTCGACGGTCACACCTTCGTTGACTTCGATGCGATCATCGACTGCTCGTCCGGCACCTACATTCGTGCCCTCGCGCGCGATCTAGGCGAAAGCTTGTGCGTTGGCGGGCACCTCACTGCGTTGCGTCGAACTCGCATCGGGCAGTACACACTCGCCGATGCCCAAACTGCCGAGACCCTCGCCGGTCTTGCGGAATCGGGAAGCTCGCTGCCGATTCTGCCCGCAGCCACTGCCGCTGTCGCACAGTTCGAGGCCCGCAACCTAGACGATCAAGAGGTAATCGACCTGCGCCACGGCAAGCGCATCCGTCACACAGGCGAGACCGGCGATCCGATTGCCGCGATTGCGCCGGACGGCGCGCTAATCGCCATGCTTACCCGCAGCGGTAAAGATCTAAAGTCTTTGGTGGTGTTCAACGATGCTTGAGCTCGCGGTTCAGATCGAGATTTGGCTTGCCGTAGCGGCAGGAATCTTTTGTGTGGCCCTATCTGTGGCCAAGCGCTTGCCGAGTCTCGTGTCGCTTGGTGCCCTCGCACTGGTAGAGCTCGCTCTCATCGCGCAACTGATCTGGTCGATCGTTCTGGTCACTGGGGGAGCGGGAGCGAAGGGCGACACCGTCGAGTTTTTCGGCTACATCATCACGGCATTGTTTGTGCCGCCGGCCGCGGCGCTGTGGGCGCTGGTCGAACGTTCGCGCTGGTCAACCACGGTTCTCGGCGTCGCTGGGCTAACCGTCGCGGTCATGCTCGTGCGCATGTGGCAGATTTGGTCGGGCACGACCTTCTAGCAGTCCCGGTCGCCAGGCCGAATTCACCAAGCGTTTACCCAGCGAAACCCGCCGTTCACCTGAACAATAACTGGGATTAAGGCATCGCCGTGAGTATTGAGCCATGGCTCAGTCGAAGAACGCAGCCGCAACCGAAAATGGTGTTTCGGGTGCGCGCCGTCAGTTAGTAACTAAGCCGTTTTCGCGCGCCGACAAGATTTTTTATCGAACATCAAGTGTGGCTGCCTACATCGCCGTCTCGATCGTCGCTCTCATCCTTATCTTCCTCCTGGTGCGGGCCTGGCCTGCCCTCGAAAAGCAGGGCCTCAACTTTGTCTTTGGCTCGACTTGGGATTCCACACCAGAGAAGGCAATCTTCCAGATTGGCCCGATGCTCTGGGGCTCGCTGCTCGTTTCGTTGATTGGTCTGGTCATCGCAGTGCCAATGGCGCTCGCGGTTGCCTACTTCATCGAGTTCATGGCGAACAAGCGGATTGCCAAGGTAGCCACCGTTCTCATCGACCTGCTTGCCGCGCTTCCATCGGTCGTTATCGGACTCTGGGGCATGGTCGTCTTTTCGCCCATCGCCGCACACTGGTCTGAGCTGCTGAATCAAACCCTCGGCTGGATTCCTATTTTTGCTAACGACACAGAGAACTTCATCGGTTCGCCGTTCATCGCCGGTTGGATTGTCGCCGTCATGATCGTGCCGATCATCGCTTCGGTGAGCCGCGAAATCTTCTCGCAAATCGACCGCGACCTAATCAACGGCTCACTCGCTCTTGGCGCCGGTAAGGCGAGCACCTTCTTCCGCGTGATTCTGCCAACCTCGGGCGGTGGCGTCGTGGGTGGCATCCTCCTCGGGCTTGGACGCGCACTTGGCGAGACGGTCGCTATCTTCTTCGTTTTGAACCTGGTCTTCGACATCAACTGGGGTCAAATCATCGCTCCGAAGGGTGGTTCGGTCGCGTCCATGATTCTGGCCAAGTTCGGCGAGGCCACCGCCGAGGAGCTCAACGCCCTCATGGCCTCTGGACTCGTCCTGTTCATCGTCACGCTGCTGGTCAACTGGCTTGCGGCCGCCATTGTGGCCAAGGCCCAGCCATGGAGGAAGTAACCGTGTCTGACATCGCCAACGCAACCTCAACTCGCCAGCCAGCCAGCCCCGACCTAAGCCCGGTTGCCCGTCCCGCGAACGCAGAGCCGTGGAAGCGCAAAGACCGCGCCCAGGTGGTCGGCGTCTCTCTAAGCGCAATACTTCCGGCCCTCTTTACCTGGTTCTTTGGCTCGACCCTGGCTCTGGATGCGACCGTTGCGGTCGTAGCCATCTTCTTGCCGCTGCAACTGGTCGCTTCGGCCGCAATGGGCATCCGGATTTTTGGCCGTCGCGGCATCGCTGAGAGCCTATTGATCACCGCGACTGTATTGCTTTCGCTTATGGTTTCTGTTCTGCTCCTCAGTGTGCTTTGGTCTGTCATTTCGGCCGGCGCCCAGACCATTTCGTGGACGTTCCTCGGTCAGAACAACGTCTACATCTCACCGACCACATCGCTTGAATACGGCGGCGTCGGACACTCGATCATCGGAACCTTGCTAATTGTGGGTTTGACCACACTGGTAACCGTTCCGTTTGGTATCGCAATCGCCGTGTATCTGACCGAGACGCGCGGCAAGGCCCGCGGAGCCATTCGCGTTTTGATTCAGGCGATGTCAGGCCTTCCATCGGTTGTCGCCGGCCTCTTCGTCTACTCGGCGCTGATTGCCACGGGCATCACCCAGTACGCGGGTTGGGCCGGATCGCTCGCGCTACTGCCACTCATGTTGCCAACGGTCGCCCGAATCGCAGAAGAAGCCCTTCGCCTCGTGCCGGCCGAGTACCGCAATGGTGCCCTCGCGCTTGGCGCACCCGCATACCGCGCGTTCCTACAGGTGACCTTGCCGGCAGCTAAGACGGGCATCATTACGGCCGTCCTGTTGGGTATCGCCCGCATCATCGGTGAAACAGCGCCGCTACTGCTGACTACCTTCGCCGCGAACAACACCTCGTTCAACCTGTTCTCGGGTTCGATGTCTTCGCTGCCTACCTACCTCTACCAGTACATCTCGAACGGCAATGACACCAGTACGCAGCGAGCCTGGGGTGCCGCGCTCGTCGTGTTGATCCTGGTTGGCATCCTGTTTACCGCCGCACGCGTCTTCGGGCGCGCCAAGAAGACGACCTCAAAATCGCTTACCAAGGCAAAATCGCCCCGAAAGGCAAACTAACCATGGCTATCACCACCGCATCGGCGCTTCACTCAGAGAACGTCAACGTTTGGTTCGGCGAACGCCACGTGTTGAAGGATGTGTCACTGACCTTCCCGAGCAACCAGGTGACGGCGCTCATCGGCCCTTCCGGTTGCGGCAAGAGCACGTTCCTGCGCACTCTCAACCGCATGCACGAGCTGATTCCCGGAGCTGGCTTCGGCGGTCGCGTACTGCTAGATGGTGACGACATCTACGGCGATGGTGTGGACCCCGTTAACGTTCGAATCAAGATCGGCATGGTCTTCCAAAAGCCGAACCCGTTCCCAACCATGACCATTCGCGACAATGTGCTGTCTGGCCTAAAGCTCTCGGGGCGCAAGACCAACGATGCGGATGAACTCGTCGAGACCTCGTTGCGTCGCGCGTCGATCTGGAACGAAGTAAGGGATCGCCTAAATGATCCTGCGCTCAGCCTTTCGGGTGGCCAACAGCAGCGTCTCTGTATCGCTCGCTCGCTGGCGATGGACCCGCAGGTCTTGCTGATGGATGAGCCCTGTTCGGCGCTCGACCCAGGTTCAACGCGACGAATCGAAGAGACCATCGTCGAGCTGAGCGAGTCGATGACCATCGTGATTGTGACCCACAACATGCAGCAGGCGCAGCGCGTCGCCGACCAGACCGCTTTCTTCCTCGCAACTGACGGAAATCCAGGCCACGTCGTCGAATTCGGTGCCACCGAGGACATCTTCGAGCGCCCGCGTGACTCGCGCACCAACGACTACGTGAACGGTCACTTCGGTTAGAAACCGAAAGTTAACCTTCGCTTCAATCGGCAGACAAGTTGGGTGGGCATCTCGTTCACCTTCGTGCAATGAAATGAACATATCGGATCAGACCGATTACGCAAACTAAGGAGAATCCATGCGCAAGACCAGCGGCCTTCTCGCCACTGTCGCCATCCTTGGCTCGGCACTCATTGCCGGCCCTGCAGCTCAGGCTGCACCAGTATCAATCACCGGCGGCGGCTCGTCGTTCGCCGGCGGCATCCTCACTGCGTGTGCAGCTGCCTACACCACCAACAACGTGACCTACACCCCGTCGTCTTCGGGCACCGGCCGCAGCAACTTCGCGAACGGCAGCACCACCTTCGCTGGCTCGGATGCCGCATACGGCGCAACCGACAAGAAGCCTGCTGGCTTCGTTTACGTTCCTGTTATTGGCGGTCCAGTTGCCATCATGTTCAACGTTGCCGGCGTCAAGACCCTGAACCTGGATGCGGCAACCGTCGGCAAGATCTTCTCGGGCAAGATCACCAAGTGGAACGACGCAGCCATCAAGAAGCTAAACCCTAAGGCCAAGCTACCCGATGCAACCATCAACGTGAACTACCGCTCGAGCAACTCGGGCACCACCGAGAACTTCACTAACTACCTCGCTCAGAACAAGGCTGCCGGCTGGAGCAAGAACCAGGCCTGGGCAACCGCTTCGGGTCAGACGACCCCAGTAGGCGCTGGTGCCGCTACTTCGTCGGCTCTCGCCGACAAGGTTGCCTCGACTGCCAACTCAATCGGCTACGCCGACCTGGTCGACATCAAGAAGAAGAGCCTGACCGTTGCGGCACTCAAGAACGGTGCCGGCCAGTTTGTTCAGCCAACCGCTCAGGCTGCTGCCAAGTACCTGGCTGCACAGTCGGTCGACGTCAAGGGCAAGGGCATCGTGACCATCGACTTCACCAAGAAGGTTCCTGGTGCATACAACCTGAGCATCCTGACCTACATGATTGCTCCAACCGGATCGACCGACAGCGTCAAGGCGGCAGCCGTGAAGGACTTCGCTAACTATGTCGTCAAGAGCTGTGCCCCAGCTAAGGCCGCGGATCTCGGCTATGTGGCACTCACCGGTGCGCTGAAGAGCTCAGCTCTGATGCTCATCAACTCGATCGACTAATCGACAGCTCGGTGCATGAGGGAGTGTGGTTTCGGCCACACTCCCAAAGCCGTTTCACAAGAAAGAATTAGGCAAGACAATGAACAGCAAGCGGGTAATTGCAGCGGCGGCAACGGCACTGGTGGCTCTGGCCGCTCTGACCGGCTGCACGCCGCCTATGCCGCCGGAGGTGCGCGCCGCGCTTGCTGAGCAGACCTACACGTGCGTTGCAGGAAACAGTTCCGTGGCCTTGCCGAGAGCAATCACTGATCTAGCCGCCTCGTGGCAGGATTCGATGATCACGGCTTGTCCTGAAATGTCTTTCTCGGTTGCTGAGGCTGCCGAAGAGGCCCACCTCGTCATCGATTCGACCGCAGAAAGCATCGCCGGTGCCTACGCTACGGTGCCCTTTGCTCTCGACGCCACCGTCATTGCCGTCAACATCTCCGGTCTAACTTCAATCAACCTAACGGCGGCGAACGTCGAAGGTATTTTGAATGGCGAAATCACCGACTGGGCCGATCCGGCTATCGCAGCTGCCAATCCGGGCTTGGGCCTAACTTCGGAACCGATCGTGCTTGACGCGCGCATTCAAAAAAACGGCAAGGCGCCACTTAGCAGTTGGCTAGCGCGCTTGAACGGCGGAGCATTCGACGACAGCAAGCTGGTCGAGGTTGCCGCGATTACCGTCGATGACGCACTGGTTCTGCCTGAAGGCGGAATCGCGTTCTTGCCGTATTCGGTCAACGCCGAGGCAATGTGGGTTGCGGCAGGCATTGTGACCGACTTGAAGCACCCAAACGAGTCGGCTGTGATTCCTGACTCCGACCACATCAACTCGGCCGGCAGCCAGCTGCGTGTTGTAAAGACCGAAACTGCTATCTCTGTTGAACTGAAGCCGGATGCCAAACCGCTTGCTCCAGCCGGTCAAGACCAGGCGGTAGCACCATACCAAGCCGTCTATACGGTTCCGCTAGGACTAACGGGAACGGATGATCTTGTGGCTCGCGCTATCGCTAGGTTCTTGCTGCGCCAAGACTCGCAAGGCATGTTGGGTGCGAGCTACCTGCTGCCAATCCCCGAGACAGTTCGCGTTGAGGTGCTTGAGCTCGTATCAGTGGGCCTAGACATTCCGGAACCGACCGAGGTGCCGCAGGGTTAGTCGGCTCTCTGACCGCACGTCGACCATGGCCTAGGTAGGCTATTCGAATGACAAAAAACCAGCGAGCACTTGGCGTTGGGCGACTGCTAATCATGTTTTACGGCGTCCTGGCAACGGCCTCGACGGTTCGTGCGGTTTACCAGCTGCTGCGCAAGTTCGAAGAAGCGCCGCTGGCCTACTCGCTCTCGGCTGCCAGCGCTTTCGTCTACGTTCTGGCCACGATCGCACTAGCAAAATCGGGCACCACTTGGCATCGAATCGCCCTCGCCACAGTCACATTCGAACTGGTAGGCGTCCTCACGGTGGGTGTACTAAGCCTCACCCACGCCGAACTCTTCAACCATGCGAGCGTTTGGAGCGGGTTCGGTATTGGTTACGGCTTCGTGCCTCTGGTGCTTCCTTTCCTCGGTCTGATCTGGCTGCGCCGACAGAGCGCAAACTAGTAGGGCATTCGATGGAACGTTGGAGTAGCTGCGGCGAGGTGAACCCCGACTTCGCCGATTCCGTCGTCACGATCGGCAAGTTCGATGGTGTGCATCTGGGGCACCAAACACTGATTCACGAGGCGCTCACGATTGCCGACGAACACTCGCTGGCGACCATTGTCTTAACCTTCGATCGAAACCCGGCTGAACTCCTGGCCGGTGCATCGCCGACCGCGCCACTGACTGGGCCAAACCAAAAGGCCGAGCTCATCGAGAGCCTTGGCGTCGATGCTTTGATCACGCTTACCTTCGATGAGGCGCTCGCCAATATGCCCGCAGAGCAGTTCATCGACGAGATTCTGGTGGATGCGCTACGCGCGCGTGCCATCGTCGTCGGGCAGGGTTTCCGCTTCGGCGCCGGCGGCGAGGGCGATGTTGCCCTGCTGCGCCTCATGGGCATGGAGCGCGGTTTTGTCGTTCGTGAGGTTCGTCACGCAGAGGTTGCAGGTCGCAAGATTTCTTCCACCGCCATTCGCGCCGCACTCGATGCCGGAGACGTGGCAGCCGCAGCAGCGATGCTGGGCCGCAATCACCGCGTGCGAGGCCTTATCGAACACGGCAAGAAGCTCGGTCGAACTATCGGCTTTCCAACCGCCAACATGAGCCGATCGGCCGAGGGGTACCTGCCGCTTGACGCGGTCTATTCGGGTTGGCTCAGGGTGTGCAACCCATCGGGGGCCGCCATGCCCGCAGCGCTCTCGGTCGGCATCAACGAAACCTTCGAGGCCGTTCCGCGTGTTCTCGAGGCGTACGTCCTCGACCGAGACGACTTAGACCTATACGACCTCGAGGTCGAGCTCGAATTTGTCGAGTTCGTTCGGCCGACGCTCAAGTTCGATTCGATCGAGGCCCTAATCGTCGCTATAAATGACGACGTGTCGAAGGTCCGCCTTCAGCTGAATCCCTTTGCCTAGGGGCATCATCGGCTTTTAGACTCGAGGCATGACTTTCGCAGACGCCGTTCAATCGGGGCTCAAGAACAGCTTCAAATTCGTTGGGTTGGCAACGCGCCGAGAGTTTTGGTATTTCCAGCTTTTCGTTTTCTTGGTTGGCATCGTCGCATCAACAATCGATTCGGTGGTTTCGCCAATCGATCCGAGCGCTCCGCTGGGTGAGCAGCTGCTGGGTTCGCCCGTCACCATGGTCTTTTCCGCACTGCTGTTTATCCCGCAGTTGAGCATGCTAGGTCGCCGCTTCCGCGACGTTGGCTTCAGCGAAAAGTGGGTCTGGCTTTGGGCGCCGGCCAGCTTCTTCGTGATCTTGGTGACCCTGGCTATCGATGTGGTCGAGGCGCAGGGTCAGGCCGGCACCCTCGAAGGAATGCTCAACGTATTCGGGTTTCTGTATCCCGCAGCCATGATCTGCTCAGGCATCCTGCTGTTCTTCTTTGTGTTGACCGTTCAGCCAAGCAAGCCGGGCTCGCGCGGCAATAAGTATGCGCCCGGTTACGACGCCACGCTCGACCCAAAGAGCGACGATTACGCTGGTGCTCCGCAGGACTGGGAACCCAAGCTCTAGTCAAAGCCACCGCTCGCTTGTGGCGCAGGGCCTGTTCGGCTAGGCTGGTCAGGTTGCCGTGAATCGGCCGCGGATAAAGAGAGCCCGAAACGTCGTGTTTTGAGCGCCGCGCAGCGAACAGAAGGAGTCACTTATGGCATTGGACAAGGCAGTAAAGACCGCGATCATGGAAGAATACGCAACCCACCCAGGTGACACCGGTTCGCCTGAGGTTCAGGTCGCTGTTCTTTCGAAGCGCATCAAGGACCTCACCGAGCACCTCAAGGACCACAAGCACGACCACCACAGCCGTCGTGGCCTGTTGATCCTCGTCGGTCAGCGTCGTCGTCTGCTCGGCTACCTGCAGAGCGTCGACATCGCACGCTACCGTTCGCTCATCGAGCGTCTTGGACTGCGTCGCTAATCGCAAAGAGTCTTTCAGAAACCGCCCCGGGTACACTCGGGGCGGTTTTCTTTTGCCACAACGGAAGGTGCCACAACGGAAAGCTCGGCTCGGGGAGCCGACGATCGCGATTTCCCGGACGCCAATCCCTAGGCATTGTCGGTGACCTCTGGTAGCCTTGAACCAAGAGCACCGTGGCAGGTTTGCTGGTCTTCGGTTGCAAATCTTGAAAAGCATTTCAAGGTTGGTTACTGCAGACCAGGGCATCCCTCCAATGTGGGCAAGTTAATTTGCCGCGTTACGCTCGCGCGCGAAAATCGCATCCGGCCAAAAAGGCCTTGTTTTTCGCGCAATGAGGAATAAAGAGGAGGGACCGTGGAAGGTCCAGAAATCAAGTTCGCCGAAGCGATTATCGACAACGGCAAGTACGGCAAGCGAGTAATTCGCTTCGAAACCGGTCGTTTGGCTCAGCAGGCACAGGGTGCCGCAGCCGTTTACATCGACGAAGAAACCATGCTGTTCTCGGCTACCACTGCAAGCAAGCAGCCGAAGGATCAGTTCGACTTCTTCCCACTGACCATCGACGTCGAGGAGCGCATGTACGCCGCGGGCAAGATCCCGGGCAGCTTCTTCCGTCGTGAGGGTCGTCCATCGACCGAGGCAATCCTTGCCTGCCGTCTGATTGACCGCCCACTGCGCCCATCGTTCGTCGATGGCCTGCGCAACGAGATTCAGGTTGTAGTAACCGTCATGGCAATCGAGCCAGACGAGCTTTACGACGTCGTGGCAATCAACGCCGCATCGATGTCGACTCAGCTCGCTGGTCTGCCATTCTCGGGCCCAATCGGTGGTGTGCGCGTTGCACTCATCGACGGTCAGTGGGTTGCATTCCCTAAGCACTCGCAGCTCGAGCGTTCGGTATTCGACATGGTCGTTGCCGGTCGCGTAATCGTTGAGAACGGCGTCGAAGACGTCGCGATCATGATGGTCGAGGCCGAGGCAAGCGAGAACTCGTGGAACCTCATCAAGAACGAGGGCGCTACCGCTCCTTCGGAAGACGTGGTTGCTCAGGGTCTCGAGGCTTCGAAGCCTTTCATCAAGGCTCTTGTAGCAGCACAGGCAAAGCTCGCCGGCGAGGCCGCAAAGCCAACCGCCGAGTACCCAGTGTTCCTGCCTTACACCGACGAGGTATTCGCCGCTGTTGAGGCACAGGCTGGCGCAGAGCTCGCCAAGGTCTACCAGATTGCCGACAAGGTCGAGCGTCAGAACGCCGACGACGCACTCAAGGCTGCAACCAAGGAAGCACTCGAGGGCAAGCTCGACGAGGCTCAGATGGCTCAGTTCTCGGCTGCATACAAGTCGGTAACCAAGAAGATCATGCGCACCCGCGTACTCAAGGAGGGCATCCGCATCGACGGTCGTGGCCTCCGCGACATCCGCAAGCTCGACGCCGAGATCCACGTGATCCCTCGCGTTCACGGCTCGGCACTGTTCCAGCGCGGCGAGACCCAGATCCTGGGCGTCACCACCCTGAACATGCTCAAGATGGAGCAGCAGATCGACGCGCTGACCCCGGTTACCTCGAAGCGCTACATGCACAACTACAACTTCCCGCCTTACTCGACCGGTGAGACCGGCCGCGTAGGTTCGCCAAAGCGCCGCGAAATCGGCCACGGCGCACTTGCAGAGCGTGCACTCGTGCCAGTTCTGCCAGCTCGCGAGGAGTTCCCATACGCAATCCGTCAGGTTTCTGAGGCGCTCGGTTCGAACGGCTCGACCTCGATGGGTTCGGTTTGTGCTTCGACCTTGGCTCTGCTGAGCGCCGGTGTGCCACTGCGCGCCCCTGTTGCAGGTATCGCCATGGGCCTCATCTCGGACGAGATCGACGGCAAGACCCAGTACGCAGCCCTGACCGACATTCTCGGTGCCGAAGACGCACTTGGCGACATGGACTTCAAGGTTGCCGGTACCCGCGACTTCGTAACCGCAATCCAGCTCGACACCAAGCTCGACGGCATCCCTGCCTCGGTTCTTGCCGGTGCACTCACTCAGGCTCGCGAGGCACGCCACGCGATTCTCGACGTCATGGCTCAGGCAATCAACGAGCCAGACGAGATGGCGCCTACCGCGCCTCGCGTTATCGCCGTCAAGATCCCTGTCGACAAGATCGGTGAGGTCATTGGTCCAAAGGGCAAGATGATCAACCAGATCCAGGAAGACACTGGCGCAGACATCTCGATCGAGGACGACGGCACCGTTTACATCGGCGCGACCGATGGTCCTTCGGCTGAGGCTGCAAAGGCTGCGATCAACGCGATTGCCAACCCACACGTACCAGAAATCGGCGAGCGCTTCCTCGGAACCGTCGTCAAGCTGGCTGCGTTCGGCGCATTCGTTTCGCTAATTCCTGGCAAGGACGGCCTGCTGCACATCTCGGAGCTCAAGCACCTCAACGGTGGCAAGCGCGTCGAGAACGTGGAGGACGTCCTCGAGGTTGGTCAGAAGCTACAGGTCGAGATCACCAAGATCGACGACCGCGGCAAGCTGTCGCTCGCCCCTGTTCGCGAGGGCGACGACGCAGCTGCAGACTCGGCCGACGAAGAGTAGTCAACAACTAAACAGAAAGTTCTGTGTCTTGAACGTGATCAATTTTCCACTTGACCAGAACGAACTCGAGTTCACCGCCTCGGGAGGCACTACGGTTCGCCGTAGCGTTCTCCCGAGCGGTGTTCGCGTTTTAACCGAGGTCGTGCCGGGCGCCCAGAGCGCATCCGTGTCGTTCTCGGTCGCCGTTGGGTCTCGCGACGAGACCAATGGGCACTTCGGTTCGACCCATTTTCTTGAGCACCTGTTGTTCAAGGGCACCAAGCGCCGCACAGCGCTAGACATCGCGATCGCCTTCGACTCGGTCGGTGGTTCGTCGAACGCCTCGACCGGCAAGGAACACACGAGCTACTACGCACGCGTACAGGATTCGGCCGTTCCGCTGGCTATCGACGTCATCGGCGACATGCTCACCAGTTCTGTTCTTGACCCGATTGAGTTCGAGAATGAGCGCACCGTGATTCTCGAAGAGCTTGCGATGAACGAGGACGACCCGCAGGATGTGGCACACGAGGCATTCGCCGAAGCGGTTCTCGGTGCACACGAACTCGGCCGCCCAATCGGCGGCACTGAGGAAACCATCAACGCCGTCACCCGCGATGCCGTGTGGGAGCACTATCGCGCCAACTATCGGCCGCAGGATCTCGTTGTCGCTGCCGCCGGTGGCATCGATCACGATCGTGTGGTTCGTCTCGTTGAGCAGTCGCTGCTCGATGCAGGTTGGGACCTCTCGCTCGCCGCTGCACCTCGCGAGCGTCGTGCCCTCGAACAGGCGCAGATTCCGCTCGGCCGCAAGCTTCAGGTGATTCACCGTCCGATTCAGCAGAGCAACGTGCTCATCGGTTGCCAGGGGCTAATCGGCCAGGACGACCGTCGCTACGCGATGGCGATCCTGAATACCGTTCTCGGCGGCGGCATGAGCTCGCGCCTCTTCCAGGAAATCCGCGAGAAGCGCGGGCTCGCATACAGTGTCTACTCGTTCAACCAGGGCTACTCGGATGGCGCATACTTCGGCCTCTATGCCGGCTGCTCGCCAGCCAAGACCGCCGAGGTCACCCGCCTGATGCTCGAGGAGCTCGACAAGCTTGCAAACTCGGGCATCACGGTCGATGAGCTGACCCTAGCCAAGGGCAACATCAACGGCGGCCTGGCCCTCAAGTTTGAGAGCACGCAGGCTCGCATGAGCCGCCTCGTCGGCACCGAACTCGTCAACGGCGAGTTCTACGACCTCGACGCCACCATCGAGCAGTTCAACGCGGTAACCGGTGAGCAGGTGCGCGAACTCGCGGCCGACCTAATCACTCGCCAACGTTCAATCGTTGGCGTCGGCGACATCACCGAGGCCGCCTTCGAAGAGTTTCTGTAACCTAGAGCCATGACCATCAAAGTTGCAGTCGTAGGCGCCACGGGGCGCATGGGCAAGCTGGCGCTCGACCTCATCGAGGGTGCGCAAGACCTGAGCCTGCACGCCGCACTCGACTCCAAGAGCGAACTCACCGAGCTGCTCGGTGCCGACGTCGTGCTCGACGTCACTCGCCTCGAAGTTAGCGAGAGCGTGGTCGAATTCGCCATTCAGAACGGCCTAAAGGTGGTTGTCGGCACTAGCGGTTGGGGTGCGGCCAAGCTCGCCACTCTGGAGGCAAAATTGGCTAAGGCGGGCAATGGAGCCGCCGTCGTCATCGTTCCAAACTTCTCGGTCGGCTCGATGCTCGGCAGCAAGTTCGCGGCGATGGCCGCCAAGTTCTTTGACTCGATCGAGATCGTCGAGGCACACCACGCCGGCAAGATCGATTCCCCTTCGGGAACCGCTGTGCGCACGGCCGAACTGATCTCCGAGGCCCGCGCGGGCATGACTCAACCGCTCGTACCGGGAGTAGGCCAAACGGCTCGCGGCGAGGTTGTGGCGGGCGTTCCAATTCACAGCATCCGCCTCGCTGGCGTCAGCGCCAAGCAGGACGTAATGCTCGGCGGCGACAGCGAAGTCCTCACCATCTCGCATGAGGTCTCGTCGGTGCTTTCCTACACCAAGGGAATCCTTGCGTCGGTGCGTTTCGGCGCCAGCGCAACCGGTCTCACCGTCGGCCTCGCGGCCGTCATGGGTGTCTAAGTGACGGGCGCCAAGTTCGGCGCTGTCGTCATGACGGCGTTGACCCTGATGTACGTGGTCCTGCTGGGCGAAAAGGGCATCCTGCTGCTCGGCGATGAAAACCCGGTTGCCAAGCTGCTCGGCGGGCTTGTCATTTTGTTTCCCGTCGTCGCCATCTGGGCAATCATTCGCGAACTTGTTTTCGGACTCAGAATCGAAAAGGCTGGCAAGGAACTCGAGGATTCGGGTCGCTGGCCACGCTTCGACTTTGAGCTTCGCCCAAGTGGCCGGCCTACTCCCGACTCAGCTGCACGCGAGTTCGACCGCATCAAGTCCCAGGTCGAGGCCGATGAGGCCAACTGGATTTCATGGTTCGCGCTCGGTTTGGCATACGACGCAGCTGGCGATCGTCGTCGCGCACGCGCGGCGATGCGAAAGGCCCTGTCGCTGCGCGAACAGGGCCCTGCCAAGTAATTCGGCTTTAGCCGCGAATCAGTCCGACTCGACGTAGTCCCAGCCAGATCTGGCAGCCCAAGCAGAAAGCGAATGCTGCGTTCAGGAACGCCGCCACGAAGGCGAAGCCCGCAAACAGTGCAACGCCGTACTCGAAACCGAAGGCCGAGGTGACCAGGCCTAGCGAGGCAACCAAGAAGCCAACGGTCTGAGCGAACTGCGGCGGACGCGGGTCCTCGAGTTCCTTTGGTGCCGCAAGGCGCGGTCGTACAAACTTCTTAAACAAGAGACCGTAGGGGTGCTTGGCGTTGCCCACGGTCGCGCCGACCAGGAACAGCGCATCCACGATGGCGAGCAGCACGAAACCTGCTTCCTCGGTGGCCTTGTCGAGGCCCAGGAAAACCGTGATCAGCAACAGTGCCGAGGTGATGGCCGCACCAAATCGTGGGCCGCGTGGGTCGATACCGGTTGGAATGTTCTCTTCGCTCATTAGATCTCGAACGTCGCTTTCTGTGCTTCTTCTTGGATTACCTGTGGTTTGGCGAGACCCCCGATTCGCGAACGTACGCGACCCTTCGAGTCGAGCACGAGCGTGGTTGGAGTCTGCAAGATGTTGTACTTCTTGGCCAGTTCGAGGCGGTTTGTGATGTCCACCTCGATGTGCAGCACCGTTGAATCTGCGCCTTCTAGTTCATTTAGCATGCGTGCGGTTTGGCGGCACTGGCTGCAGTACTCGCTCGAGAACTGCAGGAAGGTGGTTCCGCGACCGAAGGCAGTAACTAGTTCACCATTCTTGATCGCGGCCAACTCGCGCAGGTCAACTGTTTCGCTCGAATCCTGCGATCTTGCGCGACCGCTGCGGGAACGCCAAATCAAGCCAGCGGCTGCGGCAACAGCGACGATGGCAATAACTACGGCCAATTTGACCTCGAGCGGCATAGAAAAACTGTAAGCCCGCCGCGCCACGCAGGCACCTTTGTGTCGCTTTGTGACGGGTCCGGAACGGCTAGGCTGGTGGCGTGTCAGACATCAAATTTCGCAGCGACGTAACCGTCGAGCTGGTGCGCGCAAGCGCCGCCGACTCGGACGTGCTTTTCGCGGCACGTGTATCGACTCAGGGTGAACAGACCCTCGAAAGCGCAGCCGCTCAGACCTCGGCAGCCGAGGACGAAAAGCGCAACAAGGGTCTCATCAACTACCTCATGCGCGACCGCCACGGCAGTCCTTTCGAGCACAACTCGATGACCTTCTACGTTCAGGCACCAATCTTCGTGTTCCGCGAGTTCATGCGTCACCGCATCGCCTCGTACAACGAGGAATCGGGTCGCTACAAGGAGCTCAGCCCGACCTTCTACGTGCCGGGCGATGACCGCAACCTGGTTCAGGTCGGCAAGGCTGGTCACTACGAGTTCCTGCCAGGTTCGGCAGAGCAGATCGCTCTCGTTCAGCAGGAGTCGCGTGCGACCTCGACCGCGGCATACGAGTCGTACCAGCGCATGCTCGAGGCCGGAGTGGCCCGCGAGGTTGCCCGCATCGTTCTGCCGCTCAACATCTACTCGAGCATGTACGTGACGATGAACTCACGCGCTCTCATGAACTTCCTGAGCCTGCGCACCAAGCGCGAGGGCACGCACTTCCCGTCGTTCCCACAGCGCGAGATCGAGATGTGCGCCGAGAAGATGGAAGAGTTCTGGGCCGAGCTGATGCCTTACACCTACGAGGCATTCAATCAGCACGGACGCGTAGCTCCGTAGCGCATCGCAAGCCTTAAGCAACCCTGGGTTTAGTCGCCCAGGGTTTCTTTTTTGTCCACGGGTGGGTAGCGGCGGTCGACGCCGGCGAATCTGGTCCTGCGAAGTACCAGGAATAGGGCAAGCCCTATCAGCACGGCACTGATCAAATCGAGCAAAACTGTGGCCACAAAAGTCGCCACCAGCAGCAGCGCATCCAGTTTCGATTCGCGCGCCAGGGCGAGCAACTCCGATGGTTTGACCATGTGAGCCGTGGTGGCAAACAGCACGCCGGCAAGAGCCGCGAGGGGAATCTGTGCAACCAACGTCGGCAGAGCTAACACGATCACGGCGAGGAATACCGCGTGTGAGGCTGCGGCTAGACGAGACTGCGCTCCGTTACGAACGTTCACCGCGGTGCGGGCGAGTGCCGCGGTGGCCGGCACGCCTCCGAAAAATGGCACCACCAAATTGGCTAGCCCCTGGCCAAATAGCTCGCGGTCCGAATCGTGGCGCTCCTTGGCGCCGACCAACCGATCGGCGATCTTGGCCGAGAGCAGACTCTCAAGCGCAGCTAGCGTCGCAACGGCGAGCGCGCTCGGCACAAGTGCTGGCCAGTCAATAGTGCTCATGAAGCTGGCAGACGGTGCGGCGAGCAGGCTGGGAAGCTCACCGATTCTGGCGGTGTCCAAGCCGAACAGTAGGCCGGCTGCGAGGGCCGTTGCCACCGCCACGAGTGCGAAGGGCACGCGCGGGAAAATTCTTTCGCCGATAAGCACGGTTGCCGTCGCACCTGCTGCGATTGCAACGCTTATCCAGTTGATTGCCGAACCGGCGTTAAGCGCCAGCCATGCGGTCTGCCACACGTGTTTGGTTGTCTCGACGTTTACTCCGAGTGCTGTGGGGACCTGCTGCAGGGCGATCACGACCGCAATGCCCGCCGTGAACCCCTCGATGACTGCGGTTGGAATTCTATGTACGTGGTGGCCGACACCGATCAGCGATGCCGAAACCAGGAGCACGCCCGCCATCAGGCCAACGGCCAAGACGGCTTCGCGGCCAAACTGGTTCACGATTGGAAGAAGTACAACCGTCATGGCGCCGGTTGGTCCAGAGACCTGGTATCGACTGCCACCGAACACGGCCGCAATGAGACCAGCGATGACGGCGGTGATGATTCCGGATGCTGCGCCCAGACCGCAAGCGATGCCAAATGCCAGAGCTAACGGAAGTGCCACGAGAGCTACGGTTAGGCCAGCGGTGAGGTCGATTCGGGGTGTGGCAAAGTTCTCCAACAGTTCTGCCCTCTTTGGCAATAGCCTCACAAGCCCGAGTCTGGCCAAAACCCAAGGTGAAGTCAAATGGGCTTGCCGCTAATCTTGTAGGCATGTCGCAAAATCACAAAGACTTGTTCGGCCAGGTGCTCGTCGCACTGGTCACTCCGATGAACGCCGATGGCGAGGTCGACTGGGACGCGACTGAGAAGCACATCGACTATGTGATTTCGAACGGTGCCGACGGTGTCGTCGTCACGGGCACTACCGGCGAGACCAGCACTCTCACCGACCCGGAGAAGCTTCGCCTCGTCGAGGTCGCAAAGTCGGTTTCGTCTGGTCGCGCCAAGGTCATCACCGGCGGCGGTTCAAACGAGACCGCTCACGCCATGCAGCTTTACAAGGCCAGCGAGAAGGCCGGCGCAGACGGTGTCATGATCGTCACGCCTTACTACAACAAGCCAACCCAGGCCGGCGTCCTTACCCACTTCCGCCTCATCGCCGACGCCACCGACCTGCCGGTAATCCTCTACGACATTCCAGGTCGCGCGGGAATCCCAATCAACTACGAGACCTTCATTCGCGCCTCGAAGCACCCGAACATCATTGCGGTCAAGGATGCCAAGGGCGACTTCGCCCAGGCCTCGCGCATCATGAACGACACCGACCTGCTCTACTTCTCGGGCGATGACTCGAATGTTTTGCCGCACATCGCGATCGGAGCAACCGGACTAATCGGTGTCACCGCTAACATCGCGCCTGCCGCATACCGCGAGATGATCGACGCGACCAACCGAAATGACTTTCACCACGCGCTCAAGGTGCACAACGCCCTCGAGCCGCTCCAGCGTGCAGCAATGACCCACGTTCCGGGCACTGTCGCATCCAAGTACATCCTGCACGGTCTGGGTCTGATCAACAGCCCACGCGTGCGCCTGCCGCTGGTAGGCCCAGAGGATCACGAAGCAGCTCGCATCGAGGAAGAACTCGACCGCGTCGGTGTGATCCCAGGCCTCAGCTTTGAAAACTTCCGTCCAGACCGCAATGCAGCAGCCGGTGGCGCGCTGCCAAAGGTGGCTGGCACTACCCGCTAATAAGCGAGATTCGAGGGGAACCTTTGGTTCAGACCCTGCCCGAACCGGCGCAACTGCGCCCGAACGTACTACGCATTATTCCGCTTGGCGGAATCGGCGAAATCGGTCGCAACATGACCGTGTTCGAGATCAACGGCAAGCTGCTCATCGTCGACTGCGGCGTGCTCTTTCCTGAGGAGCATCAGCCCGGCGTAGATGTCATTCTGCCCGACTTTGGCTACCTGCAAAACCGCATGGATGACGTTCTGGGCATCGTGCTCACTCACGGTCACGAGGACCACATTGGCGGCGTTCCCTACCTGCTGAAGATGCGCGAAGACGTGCCTATTATCGGCTCGGCGCTAACCCTGGCACTCGTTGAGGCAAAACTCAAGGAGCACCGCCTCACCCCATACTCGCTTGTAGTTCGCGAGGGGCAGCGCGAGCAAATCGGCGATTTCAACCTCGAGTTCGTAGCGGTCAACCACTCGATTCCGGATGCGCTGGCCGTGGTCATCCGCACTGCGGCAGGATCCGTGCTGCACACCGGCGACTTCAAGATGGACCAGCTGCCGCTTGATGGCCGCCTGACCGATCTGCGCGCGTTTGCCCGAATCGGCGAGGAAGGGCTCGACCTGTTCTTGTCCGACTCGACCAACGCCGATGTTCCTGGTTTCACCCCGCTCGAAAAGGACATCGGTCCGGTGCTCGAGAACGTTATCGCGCGCACGCGTCGACGTGTCATCGTCGCGAGCTTCTCGAGCCACGTGCACCGTGTTCAGCAGGTCGTTGATGCCGCTGCTGCAAACGGCCGCAAGGTGGCGTTGGTTGGCCGCTCGATGATTCGCAACATGCAAATCGCTAGCGAGATGGGCTACCTCAAGGTGCCAGACGGCATCCTGATTGATGCCAAGCGCGCGACCGACATCCCTGAGCACGAGCTGGTTTACATGTGCACCGGTTCGCAGGGTGAGCCGATGGCGGTCTTGGCTCGAATGGCCAACCTCGAACACGAGATCGAGTTGGGCGACGGCGACACCGTGATCTTGGCAAGTTCGCTCATTCCTGGCAACGAGAACGCGGTCTACCGAGTCATCGACTCGTTGACCAAGCTCGGCGCAAACGTCGTGCACAAGGGCAACGCCAAGGTGCACGTCTCGGGCCATGCGGCCGCGGGTGAGCTGCTCTACTGCTACAACATCCTGAAGCCCAAGAACGTCATGCCTGTTCACGGCGAATACCGCCACCTGATCGCCAACGGCAAGCTTGCCGAGCAGACCGGCGTTCCAGCCGAGCGTGTTCTGATCACCGAGGACGGCTGGGTTGTCGACCTCGAAGATGGCGTCGCGAGCGTTGTTGGTGCCGTCGAGTGTGGCCTGCTCTTCGTCGATGGTCGAACCGTTGGCAAGATCACCGAGGACGACCTCAAGGACCGCCGCACTCTCGCACAGGAGGGCTTCATCTCAATCTTCTGCGTGGTCGACCAGAACGGTCGCGTTGTAGTTGGACCTGAGATACGTGCCAGAGCCTTCGCCGAGGAAGACCATGTCTTCGACGACGTGCGCCCGCTAATCGAGCGAGCGCTCGCCGAGGCTGCGGGCGAGGGAGTGCGCGACACTTATGCACTTCAGCAGGTGATTCGTCGCACTATCGGAACCTGGGTCAACCGCACCCACCGTCGTCGTCCGATGATCATTCCGGTGGTCGTCCGCGCCCAGCAGTAGGTTGCTCCGCTCGGTGCTCGGCTCGATGAGTAGGGCTTTGTAACCTACCTTGCAGCGGTCGCGCCTGCCGCGTTTTGTCTGTGCGCGCTGTTATTTTTGTTGGCATGGCAGCTCGCCGACCAACTACACGCAAGCCCGCTGGCAAGACCCCGGGCTCAAAGCCGCGCGCCGCGGCTACCTCTCGCAACACCGGTTCGATCCGCGCCACTCCAGCCAAGGCCGCCGACCGTTCCGCACCGCGCGAGCCCGGGAGCGGCTTGTTCAGCCGCGGCTACATGTTCTTCGCACATGCCATCGGCGGTGGCGCTCGCGCACTAGGCCCGGAGCGCATCGCGCCGGAGGACCGCCGCGATGGCTTCCCATTTGCAATCTTTCTAATGGGCGTCGTGGGCGCTGCCTTCAGCTGGTTCATGATCAACGAAGCCTGGGTGCACTGGCTGCACGTGAACACCTTTGGCATGCTCTTCGGTCAGATGTCGTTCGGTCTGCCGCTTTTCATGGTGGTTTTCGCTATCTTCCTCATGCGTAACCCAGCCACCACGCGCGACAATGGCCGCATCGGGCTCGGCTTGTTCCTGTTTGTCGTCTCGGTGAGTGGCATCTTCGAGGCCGGGTACGTACTAGCCAACCCAGAAGCCCCAATCGAACCATCGGTTGCGCAGGCCGAGGGGCTGGCCCTTGCCGGTGGTCTATTTGGTTGGCTCATAACCGTTCCGGTCTTGAGCATCGGTGGAGCCTTGGGCGGTTGGCTCGCGATTGTGGAATCGCTTGTCCTTGCCTTTGGATCGTTGCTGGTCATGACCAAGACAGCGCCAAACCGCATTCGCGAGCGTTTCAGCGAGCTTTACGTGCACCTGTTTGGTGAACGCGAGAATACTCAGACCCACAGCGAGGTCGAGGCCGACGAACCTTTGAACGATGCCTTCGACGGCACGGATGTGCCTTGGTGGCGCAAGTCCAAGAAAGACGCGTCTCCTAGTTTCGACACCGCGCTCGTGGTCGATGAAACGAAGCGCGAGATCGACGACACCGATTTGGACGCCCTATTCGGCACTTCGGTCGAACCTGAGCAGGGCATCGCCGAAGAGTCCGTCGCTCCGGCAACCGAACCGATTGCCGTTCCAGCGGCCGAGTTTGTCGCCCCGATGACCGAGGGTCTTCCCGAGACCGGTGCCGTGTCAGTTCCGCAGCCGCAGGCACCAGCCCGACCTCAGCGACCTTATGTTTTGCCGAAGATGGCCCTTCTGGCGCCTGGCACACCAGCCAAGGTTGCGTCGAGCGCGAACGAGCAGATGGTCAACTCGATCAACGGTGTGTTCAAGGAGTTCTCGGTCGAGGCCGCAGTGGTCGGCTTCTCGCGCGGCCCAACCGTCACCCGCTATGAGGTCGAGCTCGCCCCGGGCGTAAAGGTCGAGGCCGTCACGCGCTTGACCAGCAACATCTCGTACGCCGTGGCAAGCAACGAGGTCCGCATCCTCGCTCCGATTCCTGGCAAGAGCCTGATCGGCATTGAGATTCCCAACCTCGACCGCGAGACCGTTTCGCTGGGCGATGTTTTGCGCAGCGAGGCAGCCACCAAGAGTCTGCACCCGCTGACTATCGGCATTGGTAAGGACGTCGAGGGTGGTTTTGTGATTGCCAACCTCGCCAAGATGCCGCACCTTCTCGTGGCCGGTGCCACGGGTGCCGGCAAGTCTTCGTTCGTGAACTCGATGATCACCTCGATCCTCATGCGCGCCAAGCCGGCCGAGGTTCGTATGGTGCTCATCGACCCGAAGCGCGTCGAGCTGGCTGCGTATCAGGGCGTGCCGCACCTCATCACGCCAATCATCACCAACGCCAAGAAGGCTGCCGAGGCCCTGCAGTGGGTCGTCAAAGAGATGGAGATGCGCTACGACGACCTCGCGGCGTTCGGCTTCAAGCACGTCGACGACTTCAACCGCGCGGTTGTCGCAGGCGAGGTGCGTGTTCCCGAAGGCAGCCAGCGCAAGCTTGCCCCGTTCCCATACCTGCTCGTGGTTGTCGACGAGCTCGCCGACCTGATGATCGTGGCTCCGCGCGACGTCGAGGAATCGATCGTTCGCATCACGCAGTTGGCGCGTGCCGCCGGCATCCACCTGGTTCTCGCCACGCAGCGCCCATCGGTCGACGTGGTCACGGGTCTCATCAAGGCCAACGTGCCGAGCCGCTTGGCCTTCTCGGTTACCTCGCTCACCGACTCGCGCGTCATCCTGGACCAGCCTGGAGCCGAAAAGCTTATCGGTCAGGGTGACGCACTCTTTGCCCCTATGGGCACCAACAAGCCGATGCGCGTGCAAGGCGCGTGGCTTGCCGAGAGCGAACTCCACCAGATCGTCGATCACGTCAAGGCTCAGATGCAGCCGGAGTACCGACAAGATGTCGACGCTCCGGTCGAAAAGGCCGTCGTGGATTCCGACATCGGCGACGACCTGGAGGTCTTGCTCCAGGCCACCGAGCTGATTGTCAACAGCCAGTTTGGTTCGACATCGATGCTGCAGCGCAAGCTGCGCGTAGGTTTCGCCAAGGCTGGTCGCCTGATGGATCTGCTGGAATCGCGCAACATTGTCGGCCCGAGCGAGGGCTCGAAGGCTCGCGAGGTCCTGGTTCGTCCAGAAGATCTTCCGACTGTTCTCGCTCAATTGCGAGGCGAACCTGGCTCGGTCGCTACGCCCGCTGTAACGCAGGCCGCCGCCGCTATCGACGCAACCGTCGATGGCTCGTTCTCGCCTGAAGATGCGGCGGCGGGTGACGCATCGATGGCTTCGGGTGGCTTCGACGACTTCGTGCCACGCTCGAACCCTGACAAGTCATTCCTCACCGGCTACGAAGATGAAGACGATGGCGACGAAGACGCTTGGAAGCTAACCGGTCGTCAATAGTGAACACCGTCAAACCTTCGCCGTTTAATCTCCCGAATGCCATCACGGTGCTGCGCATCCTGCTGGTGCCGGTCGTCCTGGTGCTGTTGTTCGCAAGCCCGGATGAGACTGGCATACTTCGTTGGTTAGCGGTTTCCGCTTTCGTCGTTTCGATTGCAACCGATGGCGTGGATGGCGCAATTGCTCGCCGTCGCGGTCTGATCACCGACCTAGGCAAACTCCTCGACCCGATCGCCGACAAGGCGCTCATTGGCAGCGCGTTCGTAGCACTCTCGATTCTGGGCGAAATCGAGTGGTGGGTAACCATTTCGATTCTGGTCCGCGAGCTTGGAATCACCGCTTACCGCCTTGTTGTGGCCCGCCGACGTGTGCTGGCTGCGAACAGGGGCGGCAAACTGAAGACCATCCTGCAAGCCGTGGCAGTCGGCTTCTACCTATCGCCACTTGCTTCGCTCTGGGCGCCCGTAGAAGTCGTCCAGGCGATCGTGCTCTACGCAGCCTTGGTATCGACATTGTCTTCAGGTTTGGCCTACGTGGTCGCCGAGGTTAGGAATCGCCGTGCAAACTGACGTTCCGGGCATACTGGCCGAACTCCGCCGCAGGGGAGACCGCTTAGCGGTTGCCGAATCGCTTACCGGTGGATTGATCTCGGCGGTCATCGTCGCGGTTCCCGGCGCTTCGCAGAGCTACCTTGGGGCAGAGGTCGTCTACCAGCCGGAACTAAAGCACGAATTTCTGGGTGTTTCGGCAGAGCTCATCAAGCAGAAGGGCGTCATCAACGCCGAGGTTGCTGCACAGATGGCCATTGGCGTGCGCGAGAAGTTTGCTAAGGCCTGCGACATCCACCACGAACGCGTAATTGGACTCGCCACCACGGGAGTCGCCGGGCCTGACACGCAGGATGGCCAGCCGGTTGGGCTGGTGTTCGTAGCGATCGCCGGATTCATAGGCGATATCGACGATGTTCGGGTCTATGAGCTGTATCTCGAGGGCGATAGAAATGACATTCGCGGTGCCGCTGCTGCCGGTGCATTGCAGCACTTAGCGGAATACCTGGCCGTTTAATTCGGTTAATCGCTTCGAGTTGCAAACAACTCGCAGCCAACACTCAGGTTCGCGCGTTAAAGTAGCCTCGCAATTGCCAGTAGGTTATTGCTATTAGCTCTAGCAGAAAGGGGGCCAGCAATGGTTCTAGTCCGTCAAGAAATTGGTGACGTACTTCGCGATTTCCGCCAGCAGAAGGGGCGCACACTGCGTCAGATTGCTTCGCGTGCGAGTGTTGCCCTGGGCTATCTGAGCGAGGTAGAGCGAGGCCAGAAAGAGGCTTCTTCCGAGATCCTCGCATCTGTTGCAGACGCACTGGGCGTCCCTCTCTCCGTAATCATGCGCGAGGTGAGCGACCGTCTTGCCAGTGTCGAGAGCATCGTGATTCCAGATCGCGTTCCAGACGAGTTCGTCAGCGAGTTCGACGAGAAGTCGAGCAAAAGCGAGCTTGCCGGCATCTGGCTCTAAACCAAACTGTTGAAACCCCCGTCTCCAATGGCGGGGGTTTCGCCTTGCCTGACTTAGGTTCTATGTGTGCGCCTTAGCCAATTTCAGCAGTTGATGACCGATGAGTTCGGGGAGTCGTACGCGCAGGTGCTCTTGAACGACCTAGCGTTGACGGAGTTGCACGATCTCACCGGCCAGGCGGCTCTGGATGCGGGGGAGAGCCCGAAGGCCGTCTGGCTGGCCATTTGCAAGGCGAGTGGTGTCCCTAAGTCGCGTTGGCACGGTTTTGACAAAAAGAAACAATCCGAACAGAAAAACGAATTTTGAACACGCCGAGCAAAATTTCTTCGTAAATTTGTTCGAATATTGCTAGTATCCAAATAAGCCAATCGAGTGGGCTTTATCCACAAAGTTGGCTAGGCGCCAAATAGATGTCGGAGCCGAAACCTAGAGTCGAGAAAACGAAAGATTCGAACAGGCACCCCGGTGCCAGAAGCAGAGGAAGAAATGCCATCACCATCTGACCGCGAAAAGGCGCTAGACACCGCTCTCGCCCAGATCGACCGCCAGTTCGGCAAGGGCACCGTAATGCGTCTAGGTTCCGACGAGCGCGCACCGGTTGAAATCATCCCTACCGGCTCGATTGCGCTCGACGTAGCACTCGGCATTGGCGGTCTACCGCGTGGCCGCATCATCGAGGTTTACGGTCCCGAATCATCAGGTAAGACCACTGTCGCCCTGCACGCGATCGCAAACGCTCAGCGCGGTGGCGGCATCGCCGCATTCATCGACGCCGAGCACGCCCTCGACCCTGAGTACGCAAAGGCCCTGGGCGTCGACACCGATGCCCTTCTGGTCAGCCAGCCAGACACCGGTGAGCAGGCCCTCGAGATTGCCGACATGCTGATCCGCTCGGGCTCTATCGACATCATCGTCATCGACTCGGTTGCTGCCCTCGTGCCAAAGGCCGAAATCGAAGGCGAGATGGGTGACTCGCACGTTGGTCTTCAGGCTCGACTCATGTCGCAGGCCCTGCGCAAGCTGACCGGTGCCCTGAACAGCACCAAGACCACCGCCATCTTCATCAACCAGCTGCGAGAAAAGATCGGTGTCTTCTTCGGTAGCCCAGAGACCACCGCCGGAGGTAAGGCACTCAAGTTCTACGCCTCGGTTCGCCTCGACATCCGTCGTATCGAAACCCTGAAGGATGGCACCGAAGCAGTCGGAAACCGCACCCGCGTCAAGGTTGTCAAGAACAAGATGGCGGCACCGTTCAAGCAGGCCGAGTTCGACATTATCTATGGCGTCGGCATATCGCGTGAGGGCAGCCTCCTCGACTTCGGTGTCGAACAGGACATCGTCAAGAAGTCTGGCGCCTGGTACACCTACGAGGGCGACCAGCTCGGTCAAGGCAAAGAGAACTCGCGCAACTTCCTGCTGGCCAACCCGGCAATCGCCGACGAGATCGAAAAGAAGATTAAGACCAAGCTCGGAATTGGTGTGCCGCGTGCCGTCGCAGATCTTCCTGTCGATGAGGCAACCGGCGAGATCCTTGACGACGCAGCCACTGCGTAACAAACCCTCGCGCCGGTGCTGACCAACGCGTTCCCCGATGACTACTTTGCGCCGGAGGGTTCTGAAGAGAGCTCTCCGGCAGCAAAGCCAGTCCGCGAACCAAAACAACTGTCGCCCGAGAAACTGGAGCAGCGCGCCAAGAATGTGATGCTCCACCAGCTGAGTCGCCAGGCCAAGTCTGAGCATCAGCTTCGAGAAGTGCTGATAAAGCGCGAGATACCGGCCGAGATCATCGACAAGGTAATCACGAGGTTCACTGAGGCCGGACTAATCGACGACCGTCAGGTGGCTCAAACGATTGCCCACACCCGTCGCGCCACGCGCGGGCTTTCGTCTTCGGCTATCAAGCGTGAACTAGCCCAAAAGGGCATCTCGGCCGAGATCATCGAATCGACGCTCGCCGTCTTCGCCGCCGAGGACGAGCTGGCCACTGCCATCAGCATCGCGACCCGCCGTATTAGGTCATTGGCCAAGTTCGAACCAGACGTTCGCAAGCGCAGGCTGCTCGGTTTCTTGGCCCGCAAGGGCTACCCGGGATCTGTGGCATTCGCCGCCATCAAGGCCGCCGAGACCGAAATCATCGCATGAAGTAAAATCGCTGAGTGACCACTTCATCCACTCAACGCAGCTACGACGTTCGCACGTTCGGCTGTCAGATGAACGTGCATGATTCTGAGCGGCTCACTGGACTCCTTGAATCGGCAGGCTACGTTGCGGCGAGCGACCCGGATGCTGCTGACATCGTCGTGTTCAATACTTGTGCAGTGCGCGAAAACGCCGACAACAAGCTCTATGGCAACCTGGGGCAGCTGGCCAACAAGAAGCTGGAGAACCCGAACTTTCAGATTGCCGTAGGCGGTTGCCTCGCCCAGAAAGACCGCGAAACGATTGTCAAGAAGGCCCCATGGGTCGATGTGGTGTTTGGTACCCACAACATCGGTTCGCTGCCTGTGCTGCTCGAACGTGCCAGGCACAACGAAGAGGCTCAGGTCGAGATCCTCGAATCACTGCAGACCTTCCCGAGTCACCTGCCGACCAAGCGCGACTCGACCTACGCTGCCTGGGTTTCGATCTCCGTAGGCTGCAACAACACCTGCACCTTTTGCATCGTGCCGTCTCTCCGCGGCAAGGAGCGCGATCGTCGCCCGGGCGAAATTCTTGCCGAAATCGAGGCGCTCGTCGCCGAGGGCGTTGTCGAGGTAACTCTGTTGGGCCAGAACGTCAACACGTATGGGGTCGAATTCGGCGACAAGGGAGCGTTCGCAAAGCTTTTGCGGGCCTGTGGTGAGATCGAGGGTCTGCGGCGCGTGCGCTTCACTAGCCCGCATCCGGCCGCTTTTACTGACGACGTCATCGAGGCGATGGCCGAGACTCCGAACGTGATGCCGACCCTACACATGCCGTTGCAATCCGGCAGCGACCGAGTCCTCAAAGAGATGCGCCGTTCGTACCGCAGCGAGAAGTATCTAGGAATCCTCGATCGCGTGCGCGCCGCCATCCCAGACGCGGCAATCACGACCGATCTGATCGTAGGTTTCCCTGGCGAAACCGAGGAAGACTTCGAAGAGACCATGCGCGTGGTCGAACAGTCGCGTTTCGCGGCGAGCTACACCTTCCAGTACTCGAAGCGTCCGGGTACACCCGCGGCCGAGCTGCCTGACCAGCTGCCGAAAGAGGTCGTTCAGCGGCGCTACGAGCGCCTCCTCGCGCTCGTGAACGAGGTCGCGCTGTCTGAAAACCAGAAGCAAATCGGCAAGGCCGTCGAGGTGCTCGTCGCGAATGAAGGACGCAAGGATGCCGCGACCGCACGCCTGTCGGGTCGCGGTCGCGATAACCGACTGGTGCACTTCGACGTCCCTGCGGGCGGTGAGATTCCTCGCCCCGGCGACCTGGTCGATGTAACCATTACGGCCGCCGCTCCATACCACCTCATTGCCGATGCCAGTCCTAACTATCGCGTTGTGCGCACCTCGGCAGGCGATGCCTGGGATCGCTTCGAGGCAGCCAGCTGCGCGCCTAGCGATTCAAGCTCGACAGCTGGAGTCAACCTGGGTTTGCCGATTCTCCGTCGAGCCGATCGCTAGTGGTTGCCCCGCTGATAGCGGTTGTCGGACCAACCGGTAGCGGCAAGAGCGACCTAGGCATCCGAATCGCGCATGCGATCGAAGATCTAGGCGGACGCGCGGAAATCATCAACGCGGATTCCATGCAGCTTTACCGCGGAATGGACATCGGCACCGCGAAACTCTCCGTCGCCGAGCGCGAGGGTGTTCCACACCACATGCTCGACGTGCTTGACGTCACCGACGAGGCCACCGCAGCCGAGTACCAGACTCAGGCCCGTCCAATCATCGAACAACTGCAGGGCAGTGGAACCGTGCCCATCCTCGTCGGCGGCAGCATGTTGTACGTTGCGGCAGTCCTTAACACCTTCGAATTCCCTGGGCACGACCCACGGCTGCGTGCCGAACTCGAGGCGCGCCTCGAAACTGGCGGTGTCGGTCCGCTATTGGAGGAACTGCGCAAGGTGGACCCAGTGGCTGCGTCTCGTGTCGACGCCGCAAACCCACGACGCGTTGTGCGGGCCTTGGAGGTCGTGCTGCATACCGGGCAGCCATTCGCCGCAGCCCTGCCCGAGAAACCCGAGAGCTGGCAGCCAGTACTCGAATTGGGGCTTAACTCCGACCGCGCCAACCTGCTCGAACGACTCGAGCTTCGCGTGGCCCGGATGTGGCAGAAGGGTCTCCCGCAGGAAGTCGAATCACTTATCCCGGCCGGCCTCCGCCACGGCAAGACCGCCAGTCGAGCCATCGGCTATGCCCAAGCGCTAGCTCAACTGGATGGTGAGTTGACGGAGGTCGAGGCGATGGCCGAGACCCAGCGACTCACGGCACGGTATGCCCGCCGACAGATGAGCTGGTTCCGTCGCGACGACCGCATCCACTGGTTTGACTACCAGGACCCAACCACCGCCGACCAGGCCGTCTCCCGTGCCCTGCAATGGATAGACCAATAGGCTTTAACGCATGACCACGCTGAATTTCACCAAGGGCCACGGAACCGGCAACGATTTCGTGCTGTTCCTCGACACTCGCGGTGAAACCACGCTGTCGCCAGAGCAGATCGCAAAGATTTGCGACCGACACTTCGGAATTGGCGCGGATGGCGTCATCCGCGTTATCAGGTCGGAGGCGCTGCCAGAGGGGCGAGCCCTGTTGGCCGATACTCCAGAGGCCGAGTGGTTTATGGACTACTACAACGCGGATGGCTCGATCGCCGAGATGTGCGGCAATGGCACTCGCGTTTTTGCCCGCTACCTGACCGAGAAGGGCCTCGTGCAACTCGGCGAGGGCGAGACGCTCACAATCGGTACGCGGGCTGGAGTGCGCGATCTGCAGCGCAACTTGGCTGGTTTCGCGGTGGACATGGGCCGCTGGAAGCTTGATGGTGGCGAACCATTGGTTCAGGCGCGTGGTGAGGAAATCGCTCGCCCAGGCCTTGGCATCAATGTCGGTAACCCGCACGTTGTCGTCGCGTTGGCGCACGATTCCGAGTTGAAGGCGCTTGACCTCACTTCGGCGCCAGCACTCGAGCCAGCGCCGGCTGCCGGCGCGAACGTCGAATTCATCGTCCCAGCGGAACCGATGGTGAAGGACGGCGTCGGTGCAATCTCGATGCGCGTTCATGAGCGCGGTTCGGGGGAGACCCTGAGCTGTGGCACGGGAATCGTCGCTGCGGCGCTCGCAACTCGTCACTGGGCGGGGCAGGGTGCACCTAATCAGTGGCAGGTCACCGTTCCGGGTGGCACGCTCGGTGTTCGCATGTTTGCGACCGAGGAGGGCGAGCACGTCGGCCTCTCGGGTGCAGCCGTGCTCGTGTTCGAGGGTCAGGTCGAAATTTAGTCCACTCGCACGACGCGAATAACGCGGAAACCCTTGTCGTTGTCGACGCGTGCGATGTCGAATCCCTGCTGGCCGAACCGATCTTCAAGCCATTTGGCGAATGAGTCTGCTCCCAGTTGCTTGGCGAGCACGAGATAGCCCTCGGCGCCTTCGGTGAGCCGCGGCAGCCAGGTGTCCATGATCGAATGGAGCACTTCCTTGCCTACACGAATAGGCGGGTTCGACCAGATTCCGTCAAATTGCACATCTGCCGGAACCTCATCAGGTCGGCAAATCACAACGTTGGTGAGCCCGAGTCGGGCTGCGTTTGCGCGAGTCAGCTCTAGTGAGCGTTCGTTCACGTCGATCGCCCATACCTTGGCGTTTGGGTTGGCCAGCGCCAGGCACAGCGCGATTGGCCCCCAGCCACAGCCGATGTCGAGCAGATTGCCCTCGGTCGGCGCCTGGGCGTGGTGCTTCAGCAGGATTCGTGTACCGGTGTCCAGGTGGTCCGGACTGAAAACGCTGCCTGCGGTGGCAACAGTCACCTCGCGACCGCCAAGCGTGACCCGAATCTCCTTCGTCCGCATCGGTCCCTCAGGCGATTCACTGAAGTAATGCGATGGTTCGGGCAGGTCTGCGGGCATAACCCAAACCCTATTACACGCTCGCGGGTAGTGTTGAAGACATGACCGACACCGATCCTCAAGGCCGAGAAACACCGGATGCGCCGGGTGCAGACGTTGTGGTTTCGCGTGCCGAGGCCGCGGTAAAGCGCATCTTGTCGCGTGATGCGAGGGCGGCGGCCTTGGGTGCCGACGATACCCACGGTCACAGTTCTTTCGACGGAGACCAGTTCGATCTTGACGATCGCCTAGCGCTCAAGCGCGTAGCCGGCCTCTCGACCGAGCGCGAGGACATCACCGAGGTCGAGTACCGCCAGCTGCGGCTTGAGAAGGTCATCCTGATCGGCTTGTTTGGTGAGCAATCGCTGCAAGAGGCAGAGAACTCGATGCGCGAACTGGCGGCGCTGGCCGAGACAGCCGGTGCTGAGGTGCTCGATGGGCTGTTGCAGCGACGCGCCCACCCGGATCCAGCAACCTTCCTAGGTAAGGGCAAGGCCGCAGAACTCAAGGAGCTCGTGGCTCTGCTCGACGCCGACACCGTCATCGCCGACACCGAACTCGCGCCAAGCCAGCGTCGCGCACTTGAGGATGTCGTGAACGCGAAGGTCATCGACCGCACGGCGGTCATTCTCGACATCTTTGCCCAGCATGCCAAGAGCCGTGAGGGTAAGGCTCAGGTCGAACTTGCCCAGCTCGAGTACCTGTTGCCTCGCCTTCGCGGATGGGGTGAGTCGATGTCACGCCAGGCCGGCGGTCAGGCGGCGGGTGGCGTGGGTATGGGGTCGCGTGGCCCTGGTGAGACCAAGATCGAGTTGGATCGCCGCCGAATCAACACGCGTATGGCCAAGCTGCGCAAGCAAATCGCCGCTATGAAGCCGGCGCGCGACACCAAACGCGCCAATCGAGACCGAAATGCGGTGCCGAGTGTGGCTATCGCCGGGTACACCAACGCGGGTAAGTCATCCCTGCTCAACCGCCTCACCCAGGCCGGCGTTCTAGTTCAGAATGCTCTCTTTGCGACCCTTGACCCGACGGTTCGCAAGGCCGTGACTCCAGATGGCCGTGGCTACACACTTGCCGACACCGTTGGTTTCGTGCGCAACTTGCCGCACCAACTGGTCGAGGCCTTCCGCTCGACCCTCGAGGAGATCTCGGCCAGCGACCTGATCGTCCACGTAGTAGATGCCTCACATCCCGATCCAGCTGGGCAGATCGCCACCGTGCGCGAGGTTATCGCCGAAACCGGGGGCTCGGACGTGCTCGAGCTCATAGTGTTCAACAAGATCGACCTGGTTGACGAGGCAACGCGAATGGCGCTGCGCGGCATGGAACCAGGCAGCATGGAGGTTTCATCACGTTCAGGAGAGGGAATTGAGGCGCTGCAACAGAAGATTGCTGAGCTCCTGCCAGAGCCCGATCAGGCTCTCGAGGTGCTGATTCCATACAATCGCGGAGACCTGGTTTCGCGTCTGCATCTAAACGGCCGAATCCTTGAGTTGGACTACCGTGAGGGCGGAACGCACGTGAAGGCTATGGTCGGACGCGAACAGGCGGCCGAACTCGCACCTTTTGCAGTTTGATGGCTGGCGCCGCCCTTAGAGCTTGCGCATAACCGTTACAACCTTGCCCTGGATCACGGCTTCGTCGCCCGGAATAGGTTCGAGTCGCGAGTTTCGCGGCATCAGCCAGACGTGGCCGTCGACCTTCTTGAAGACCTTGACCGTCGCCTCGCCGTCTAGCAGCGCCGCGACGATGTCGCCGTTTTCGGCCGTGCTCTGAGCTCGGCAAACCACGAAGTCACCATCGCAGATCGCGGCGTCGATCATCGAATCTCCGTGCACCTCGAGCATGAACAGCTGGCCGTTGCCAACCATGGTGCGAGGCAATGGCACCATCTCTTCCACGTGCTGCTCGGCAGTGATCGGCACACCCGCGGCGATTCGACCCACGAGCGGAACCATGGCCGCCTCGGTAAGGGGAGTGACGACGTCGCCGAAGGTATCAGGCTCTGCCATGCTCTCGGGCGTGATCAGCACGCGGATGCCGCGCGCAAGACCCTCGAGAGCCAGGTAGCCTGCTGCCTCCAGCTGCTCGAGCTGGTACTTGACGCTCGCTGCCGAACTAAGGCCAACGGCGTCTCCGATTTCGCGCATCGACGGCGAGTAGCCGCGTTCATTCTTGAACTGGATGATGAAATGCAGAATCTGCTCGCTGCGTGCACTGAGCGTTGACTTCTTGCCGGCCACGGTGACCCCTTTCGGTTCGGCAGATCCCGAAACAACCGCCGATTGATCATCAAAAGATAAATGTCGGTGCTGCCCGATTTACTGCTCTTATCGAAAGTTTATTCGGATTCCGCAAGGTTTCCAAACAGATTTTCGAAAAGTTTTGAAAAACACTTGACAAAATGTCGGGGCAATTTCGTAATCTTGTTCTAAACCGAACAAATGTTCGAAAAAGTTTCGCAGACCGAGAAACAACTAGGAGTCCAGATGTCGCAGGCAGTCCGCAAGCACAACAACTCGCGCTACGTATTCCGTCGCTTTGCCGCACTCGCGGTGCTCGTCGGCGGCGCAGGTCTATTCATCGCCGGCCAGTCGGCCAGTGCATCGAACGAAACCGCAGGCCCCGTCGCGTTCGAATTGATCACCGTCGAGTCGGGTCAGAGCCTCTGGGGTCTTGCCGAGCTGTACGCGCCGGGAAGCGACGCTCGCGACTGGATCGCACAGGTTATCGACCTCAACGCTCTCGGTTCGGCCGATCTGTACCCAGGTCAGCAGCTCGCCGTTCCAGGCAACTAGCCACCCCCGACCCCGCGCCGAGGTGGCGGCCTGCCGCTAACCTTGACTCGTGACCAACCTCGAAGACCTCCCAATCCGCGACGATCTCAAGGGGCAGAAGCCCTACGGAGCCCCACAGCTGGCCGTTCCCGTTTCCCTGAACGTCAACGAGAACACCCACCGAGTGCCTGAGGCCGTGGCAGTAGAAATCATCGAGCGTCTCGCCAAGGCTGTCCTCGACATTAATCGTTATCCCGATCGCGAGTTCGAGGGCCTTCGTGCCGCCCTCGCAAAGTATCTCGGCCACGATCTCTCGGTCGCCAACGTCTGGGCCGCAAACGGCTCTAACGAGGTCCTGCAGCACATTTTTCAGGCATTCGGCGGTCCGGGTCGCATTGCAATGAGCTTTGTCCCGACCTACTCGATGTATCCGCTCATCGCCCAAGGTTCTGGCACCAACTGGATCGCCATCGAGCGTGGCGAACGGTTCGCAATCGATGATCAGCTCGTGAGGGACTCGATCAAGAATCACAAGCCGGACATCGTTTTGCTGTGCGCGCCAAACAACCCAACCGGAACACCAATTTCGCTCGAGGTCATCGCGGCGGCATACGACGCACTCGAAGAAACCGGCAAGGGCGTGCTAGTCATCGACGAGGCTTATGCCGAGTTCTCGCATGACACCGAGGCGACGGCGCTAAAGCTGCTTCCTGGTAGGTCGCGCCTTCTCGTGTCGCGCACTATGTCGAAGGCTTTCGCTTTCGCCGGTGCTCGCGTTGGCTACCTAGCCGCCGACCCTGCGGTGGTCGATGCACTGCGGCTCGTCCGTCTGCCCTACCACCTGAGCGCATTCACCCAGGCCGCAGCCGAGGGAGCACTAGCGCATAGCGATGCGATGCTTGCGATGGTGGATGACATCAAGGCCCAGCGCGACCGAATCGTGCGCGAACTGACCGCGCTCGGACTCGACGTTTTTGAGTCGGACTCGAACTTCGTTCTCTTCGGTGGGCTCGAAGATCCAGAACACGTCTGGCAGGGTCTACTCGACCGCGGAGTGCTGATTCGCAATGTGGGCCTTAAGGGCACCCTGCGTGTTTCCGCGGGTACGGAAGCCGAGACCACCGCCTTTCTCGCGGCCATCGCCGAGGTTCTATAGCCCGCCACAAAGGTAGGATTGAAGAATCCCCACAAAGAAGTTCTGGCGAAAGGCCATACCGTGAGCAGAACTGCATCGCTAACGCGTTCGACTTCAGAGTCGACGATTGAGCTGACCATCAACCTGGATGGAGCAGGCAAGTCGTCGATTTCGACGACCGTGCCATTCTTCGATCACCTGCTGACTGCCTTCGCTAAGCACTCACTAGTAGATCTCGAGATCAAAGCCTCGGGAGACACCCACATCGATGTACACCACACGGTTGAAGACACCGCAATCGTTCTAGGTCAGGCCATCCGCCAGGCTCTAGGCGACAAGGCCGGCATCGGTCGCTACGGCGATGCGACCGTTCCACTTGACGAGGCTCTCGTTCGTGCGGTAGTCGATGTATCGGGTCGCCCTTACCTCGTGCACACCGGCGAACCTGCTGGCTACGAGTTCCACCTGATTGGTGGACACTTCACGGGCTCGCTCGTGCGTCACGTTTTCGAGGCAATCGCGCTCAACGCGGGTCTAACCATGCACATCAACGTTCTCGCTGGTCGCGACCCTCACCACATCGCCGAGACCGAGTTCAAGGCGTTCGCACGAGCGTTCCGCAAGGCAGTCGAGCCAGACGCACGCGTTCAGGGCATTCCATCGACAAAAGGCGCTCTGTGATCGCTCCCCGCGTCGTCGTACTCGATTACGGCAGCGGCAACATACATTCGGCTGCTCAGGCCCTTGAGGTCGCGGGTGCGAGAGTCGAACTGACACGCGACTTCGATTCTGCGCTAGCAGCCGATGGACTCCTCGTGCCTGGCGTCGGTGCCTTCACCGCTGTAATGGAACAGCTCGACCTAGTGCGCGGCGGCGACATCGTTGACCAGCGCCTCGTGCGCGATCGCCCGGTGATGGGTATTTGCGTCGGCATGCAGGTTATGTTTGCCCGCGGGGTTGAGCACGGACACGATACCGAAGGGCTCGGCCAGTGGCCAGGTGTGGTTGACCAGCTCACTAACGCGCCACGTCTACCGCACATCGGCTGGAATACCCTGGATGCCGCCGACGGCTCGATCCTCTTCGAAGGCATCGCCGACGAACGCTTTTACTTTGTCCATTCTTACGGTGTGCGTGAGTGGGAGCTCGTTGCCGGCCCGCTGGCTGCACCGCTCGTAACCTGGGCTGAGTACGGCGATCGATTCATCGCCGCAGTCGAGAACGGTCCGCTCATAGCAACGCAATTTCATCCCGAGAAATCGGGCGAGGCCGGCATCCAGCTGCTGCGCAACTGGCTCGCTTCGCTTTAGTAAGACCTAACTCCGCAACCACCCCCAAACCAAAGGATCTCCATGACCGCCAAGCTTGAACTCCTCCCAGCCGTCGACGTCGCCGATGGCAAGGCAGTGCGCCTAACTCAGGGCGAGGCCGGCAGCGAGACCGACTACGGCAACCCTGTCGATGCAGCAATGACTTGGGTCAACGCCGGAGCCGAGTGGATCCACTTGGTCGACCTCGATGCCGCATTTGGTCGCGGCGACAATCGCTCGATCATCGCCGAGGTCGTCGACGCAGCCTCGGGCAAGGTAAAGATCGAGCTCAGCGGCGGCATTCGCGATGACGCATCGCTCGAGGCCGCGCTTGAAGCCGGCGCGACCCGCGTAAACCTGGGTACCGCTGCCCTCGAAGACCCTGAGTGGACCGCTCGCGTTGTGGCCAAGTACGGCGATTTCATTGCCGTCGGCCTAGACGTTCGCGGCACGACGCTTGCCGCCCGCGGTTGGACTCGCGAGGGCGGCGACCTGTATGAGGTCCTCGCCCGACTCGAGGATGCCGGGTGCGCGCGCTATGTCGTCACCGATGTCACGAAGGACGGCACGCTGCGCGGCCCCAACCTCGAGCTGCTCAGCGAAGTCATGAAGCGCACCGAGAAGCCGGTGGTTGCTTCGGGCGGCATCTCGTCGCTCGACGACATCCGTGCCCTGCGCGCGTTGGTCGGCGAAGGCCTCGAGGGAGCAATCCTCGGCAAGTCGCTTTACGCGGGCAAGTTCACCCTCGAGCAGGCGCTAGAAATCGCGGGTTAACCGTGGCTATCGACTTCGAAAACATTCCCCACATCAATCCGGATCGCTTGCGCGATTCGGCTGGTCGCCCCTGGCAGGGGCGCAACTTTGAGGCCAACGACTGGGCCGACGATGATGGTTCGGCACCCGCACTGCTCGTGGCCGCCATCGAGGCTTTTCGGGCCGGTGATTCTGGCCCGCAAGAGGTGATCGACGCTTTTCGCCAGTGCCGTGTTCTCATCCCGCTGCTAGCCGACCTCGGCGACGCCGAAATCGGTGCCCACGGGCAGCTGGTCGAAAAATCGGCCGACCTGTCGATCGTTACCGTTCTTGGCCCCGACGGCCAGAAGGTGCTCCCGGTCTTTAGCTCGGTGGCGGCTATGCAGGCTTGGAACAAGACGGCGCGCCCGGTGCCGGTCGAACCGGTGAAGGCGGCGCTCGCCGCTGCGAGCGAGGAAACCCATCGCATCGTGATCGATCCGGGTAGCTCGACCGAATTCGCCATCCGTCGCCCGGCCATCGAAGCCATCGCCCAATCGGTCGACTGGCTCCCTCCAGAGCAGCGCGAGGATGTCCACGCCGCCTTCAAGTCGGCGATCGCTACCGAGGACGACGTCTTCGCCTATGCGCTGCAGGCGGGCGACCCAGAAGCCAAGCTTCAGGGCAGCGAACTGCTCGCGCTCTTCAGGGTGCGTGCCGGCTTGCCCGAGGCAAAGGTCAACGAAACCATGCGTCGAGTCTTCGATCGACTAACCGAGGACGCCGCCATCGCTGCAGGCGTCGACTCGCTGGCGGTCAAGTTGGTCGCCGCCGCCGAGTAACCGCCAACGACGCACTAGCCCTCTCAAGCGAGGGCGCCACCGGCAACGGCTAGGCGATTGGGCCGGTGTACTTCTCGCCAGGGCCGGTGCCAGGGGCATCCGGGAACGGCGATGCCTCGCGGAAGGCAAGCTGCACTGCACGAAGTCCGTCACGCAACGGACGCGCGTGGTGGTCGCCGAGGTCGGCCGCCGCGCTGGTAATTAGGCCGGCCGCGGCGTTGATCAGTTTGCGGGCCTCATCGCGGTCGCCCTTGTAGCCATCCGCACCGAGCCCGCACTGAACCGCTGCCACGGTAAGAAGCTGTGAAGCCATCAGGGTAATTACCTCGACGGCGGGCACCTCAGCGATGCCGAGTACTTGCTGTTCGTTGCCGTCGATTTCTGACATGGGGCTTCTCCTCTAGGAATCTTTCTGCTAGGCTAACCCATGGCTCCGAGGTTCGCCTCGGTCAGAAGTGGATTCATTTCCCACCCGCGTCTACCGCCTCTAAAGGTTGCCGGGTTTAGCTTATGAAACTTACGTTTCTGTGCGTCAGACAGGCGTTTTCGCCCTCTGGTGTGGCCATTTTTGTCACATTACAAGAGGAGCAAAGATCAGCGATCCACGTATCAACGAGCGCATCCGTGTGCCAGAGGTTCGCCTCGTAGGCCCAGCGGGTGAGCAGATTGGCGTCGTCCGCATCGAAGATGCGCTGCGCATGGCACAAGAGGCAGACCTCGACCTGGTCGAAGTTGCCCCGATGTCAAAGCCACCTGTTGCGAAGCTCATGGACTTCGGCAAGTTCAAGTATGAAGCTGCCCAGAAGGTCCGCGAAGCTCGCAAGAACCAGGTGAACACCGTTCTCAAGACCGCTCGTTTTGGTCTCAAGATCGACGCGCACGACTACGGCACCAAGAAGGGTCAGATCGAGAAGTTCCTCAAGGCCGGTGACAAGGTCAAGGTGATCGTGGTGTTCCGCGGTCGCGAGCAGTCGCGTCCAGAAATGGGTCTAAAGCTGCTCCAGAAGCTTGCCGAAGAAGTTGCCTCGTTGGGTAGCGTCGAATCGTCACCATCGATCGACGGTCGCAACATGGTGATGGTGATCGGTCCACACAAGAACAAGGCAGAGGCCAAGGCCGAAGCCAAGAAGGCTGCAGAAAAGCCGGCTGCTGAGTCGACTCCTGCAACCGAACAACCAACCGAATCGGCTGCACCAGCAGCCGAATAACAAGGAGAAACAGATGCCAAAGCAGAAGACCCACTCGGGTGCCAAGAAGCGCTTCCGCTTCACCGGTAGCGGCAAGCTCATGAAGCAGCAGATCAACATGCGCCACAACCTTGAGCACAAGTCGAGCCGTCGCACCCGTCGCCTCAACCAGGACCAGGTTGTCTCGGCAGCAGACTTCAAGACCATCAAGAAGCAGCTCGGCCACTAATCCGGCGCTGAAAGACTTTAGGAGCAAAAAATGGCAAGAGTAAAGAACTCGGTAAACGCACTCAAGAAGCGTCGTACCGTCCTCGAGCGCGCCAAGGGCTACCGCGGCCAGCGTTCGCGCCTGTACCGTATGGCAAAGCAGCAGATGCTGCACTCGCTGGTTTACGCATACAACGACCGTCGTGCGCGCAAGGGTGACTTCCGTCGCCTTTGGATCCAGCGCATCAACGCTGCATCGCGTGCCAACGGCATGACCTACAACCGCTTCATCCAGGGCCTCGCTCTGGCTGGTGTTCAGGTTGACCGTCGTATCCTGGCCGACCTGGCTGTCAACGAGCCTGCGACCTTCGCAAGTCTCGTAGCGACTGCTAAGGCTGCGCTGCCTGCTAACACCTCGGCACCAAAGGTCAAGTAACCCTTGCTGTCGGATCCCAAGGCCGCGAAGGTCCGTGGGGTCGCCAAGCTACAAAAGAAAGACGCCCGGTCCCAGACCGGGCTCTTTCTGCTTGAGGGGCCACAGGGGCTGAAAGAAGCGCTCGATCGCCCTCGGTTGATTGTCGAATTATTCGCAACCGAGGATGCCTTTGCGCGCTATTCAGACCTGTTCGCCCGCGCCGCCGATGCCCGCATCCAAACGCAACTTGTTACCGATGCGGTGCTCGCGGCGATGTCAGACACCAGCACACCTCAGGGAGTGTTAGCGGTCTGCGAGCAGCTGCACGTGAACCTAGATCAGGTTCTCGAGCAGAAGCCTCGTCTCATCGCGCTGCTTGCCAACATCCGGGATCCCGGCAATGCGGGAACGGTTCTTCGCGCCGCTGACGCAGCAGGCGCCGACGCCGTCATCTTCTCGGCGAACAGCGTCGACCTCTACAACCCGAAGGTCGTTCGCTCGACGACGGGTTCGCTGTTCCACCTGCCGATCGTGGTCGATGCCGACCTCGAGGCGACCATCGCCTCGCTTCAGGCCGCCGGACTCCAGGTCTTCGCGGCCGATGGCGGGGGAGTGCTAATCACCGAACTCGAGGCTGGTTCACTGGAAACTCCGACCGTGTGGGTCTTTGGCAATGAGGCCTGGGGCTTCGAGCAGCCCACGCTCGACGCCGTCGATCGAGTTGTTGGACTGCCACTTTACGGTGCTGCCGAGAGCCTGAATCTTGCCACCGCGGCATCGGTCTGTCTATATGAATCGGCCTTCGCCCAAAACGGCTCTAAACACCGCTAAAGGTAGGATTGAAGCCTATGTCTGACGCAATTTCAATCAACCAAACGGTCATCGACGAGCTCGTTGCAGAGGCCCTCGCGGCCGTTGCAGCGGCATCCGATCTGGCCGCACTAAAGGCTGCTCGCGGTCAGATCAACGGCGAGGGTTCGGCCATCGCCAACCTCAACGCCCAGCTTCGTAACCTGCCTAACGACGAGAAGGCCACCGCTGGCGCACTCATCGGCAAGGCGCGTGGTGAGATAAACGCAGCGTATGCGGCACGCGAAGCGACCTTCGCTCAGGCCGAGGAACTTGCCAAGTTGGCCGCCGAGGCAGTCGACGTAACCGCAGCCCCGGTGCGCAACCGTTTGGGTGCGCGCCACCCGCTTTCGCTTCTCATGGACCAGATCTCAGACATCTTCGTCGGTATGGGCTGGGAGATCGCCGAGGGTCCAGAGGTCGAGAACGAGTGGTTCAACTTCGACGCCCTCAACTTCGACGCCGACCACCCGGCTCGTGCGATGCAGGACACCTTCTTCGTCGAGCCGGTCGACGCGCACCTCGTGCTGCGAACTCACACTTCGCCGGTCCAGGTTCGCTCGATGCTCGAGCGCGAGCTGCCTGTCTACGTGCTTTGCCCGGGTCGCGTTTTCCGCACCGACGAGCTCGATGCCACCCACACCCCGGTGTTCCATCAGGTCGAAGGTCTTGCCATCGACAAGGGCCTAACCATGGCCGATCTCAAGGGCACCCTTGAGCACTTTGCGCGCGTCATGTTTGGCCCTGAGGCCAAGATTCGTCTTCGTCCAAGCTTCTTTCCATTCACCGAACCCTCGGCCGAGCTCGACGTCTGGCACCCAGGCGCCAAGGGCGGCGCACGCTGGGTCGAGTGGGGCGGCTGCGGCATGGTGAACCCGAACGTCCTTCGCGCCGCCGGCATCGATCCAGAGGTCTACTCGGGCTTTGCCTTCGGTATGGGCATCGAGCGCACGCTCATGTTCCGCAACGACGTCAAAGACATGCACGACATGGTTGAGGCCGACATGCGCTTCAGCGAACAGTTTGGAGTTGTCCTCTAATGCGCGTCCCACTTTCTTGGCTAGCCGAGTACGTCGACCTGCCTAGCGACGCCACGCCTGAAGGCGTTATGGCCGAGCTCGTGAAGGTTGGCCTCGAAGAGGAAGGCACCCACGGGTTCGATGTGACCGGTCCGGTCGTTGTCGGTCAGGTTATCGAGTTCACGCCCGAGGAACAGTCCAACGGCAAGACCATTCGCTGGTGCCAGGTGCGCGTCGCGCCGGTTGGCGCACAAGCCGCCGACGGTGGCGAGGATGTCCGCGGAATCGTATGTGGTGCCGGCAACTTCGAGGTCGGCGACAAGGTCGTCGTATGCCTGCCAGGCGCTGTCCTGCCGGGCGACTTCGCAATCGCCGCGCGCAAGACCTACGGACACGTCAGCGACGGCATGATGGCCTCGGCTCGCGAGCTCGGCCTCAGCGACGACCACGCCGGCATCATCCGCCTCCACGAACTCGGGCTTGACCCAAAGGTTGGCGCAGACGCGCTCGAGCTGTTGCAGCTCAGCGAGACTGCCGCCGAGGTTAACGTCACTCCAGACCGCGGATACTGCTTCTCGATTCGCGGTGTGGCACGCGAGTACTCGCACGCAACCGGTTGCGAGTTCCGCGACCCTATCGGCAACGCACACCCTGAGGGCGTCTCGGGCTTCCCGCTGACCATCGATGACAAGTCGCCGATTCGCGACCGCATCGGCAGCGAGCACTTCACGCTGCGTGCCGTTCGCAACATCGATGCCTCGCGCCCGACCCCGCCATGGATGGTCGCGCGCCTCAAGCTGGCCGGCATGCGATCGATCAGCCTCGTGGTCGACATCACCAACTACGTCATGCTCGAGCTAGGTCAGCCGCTTCACGCTTACGACCTCGACAAGCTCGTAGGCGGCATCACCGTTCGTCGTGCGAAGACCGGCGAGACTCTGAAGACTTTAGATGGCCAGGAGCGCAAGCTCGACGCCGAGGATCTGCTCATCTGCGATGACGCAGGCCCGATCGGCCTAGCCGGCGTTATGGGTGGCGAGCGCACTGAGTTCTCGACCGAGACCAAGCACGTGCTCATTGAGGCCGCTCACTTCGACCCGATCTCGATCGCTCGTTCGGCTCGCCGACACAAGCTTCCAAGCGAGGCCTCGAAGCGGTTCGAGCGCGGCGTCGACCCTAACCTTGGCCCTGCTGCCGTGGCTCGGGTGGTCCAGTTGCTCGAGGTGCACGCCTTCGGAGAGGCCGACTCGCTTGGTGCAGAGGTCCGTGCCGAAGTCGCAACGAAACCGATCTGGTTGCCCGCCGATTTCGCAAGCATTCACGTTGGCGTCGACTACACCCCTGATGAAATCACCTCGACTCTTCAGCTGATCGGCTGCGTCGTTGCGGTTGTCGACGGCGGCTTCGAGGTCATTCCACCGAGCTGGCGACCAGACCTAACTCACAAGACCGACCTGGTAGAAGAAGTAGCGCGCATCACGGGCTACGACCGCATTCCTAGCCGTATCCCAGTTGCCCCACCGGGCCGAGGCCTGACCCCGCGACAGCGCATGCGTCGCAGCGTGCTCAACCAGTTGGCTGCAACCGGTCTCGTCGAGGTTCTGAACTACCCATTCCTTGGCGAAGCCGCCAACGCATGGTTCGGTGCAAGTTCGTCGGCAGTGACACTCGCAAACGCGCTACAGGGAGATGCCGCGCAGATGCGCACCAGCATCCTGCCTGGACTGCTCGAGGCCGCTAAACGCAACATTTCGCGCGGTCTCACTGACGTGGCTTTGGTCGAAGAAGGTACCGTATTCCTTCCTGCGCTGGGCAAGCCGGTTGCCGAGCTCCCTAGCGGAGTCGAACTGCCAAGCGCAGAGACCCTGGCGCTGCTCAATGCAAGCATCCCCGTTCAGCCACGTCACCTCGGAGTCGTGCTGACCGGCAATCGTGTCTCGCAGCAGGTAGCCGTATCGGCAGAGTCATTTGACTACACCGACGCGCTCGCCGCGGCTCGCACCGCAGCCCACGCCGTTGGCGTCGAGCTGATTGCTCGTCAGGCTGCTCCACAGGGGTTCCACCCTGGTCGCACCGCCGAACTGCTAGCCGTAGTCTCGGGTGAGCCGGTCCGCGTCGGTTTCGCGGGCGAGCTTGACCCGACCCTTGCAACCTCGATTGATCTCCCGCGTCGCGTGGCAGTCGTCGAACTGGATCTCGAAGTGCTCTACACGGCCGCGCCTGCCGTCGTTACCGCCAGCCACGTGCACACGATGCCTGCTGCCACCCAGGACCTCTCACTGGTCGTTGATCAGTCGGTCGTCGCGGGCGAGCTGCAGCATGCAATCGCCGATGGTGCGGGTGCTCTACTCGAGTCGATCCGACTCGTCGACGACTACCGCGGCGCGAACCTAGCAGAGGGTAAGAAGTCGTTGACCTTCGCGTTGAGATTCCGCGCGTCAGACCGCACGCTAACGCAGGCCGAGGCATCCGAGGCGCGCGATGCGGCGGTGAAGCTGGTTGCCGACCGTTTCGGCGCAGAACTCCGGGCCTAGGAGGGCGCGATGACCTTTTCGGTAGCCATTGCTGGCGCCAGCGGAAACGTTGGCGGTGAGCTCCTGCGCCTGGTCGCTAAGCACCCGCTTCTCACCTTGAAGACCGTCACAGCAGCCTCGATGGTTGGCAAGCCGGTTAGCGCCCTGCACCCGCACGTGCCAGAGTTCGCCGACCACCTGTTCGTCGACAACACCGCCGCAAACCTTGCGGGACACGACGTCGTCTTCCTAGCCTTACCTCACTCGAAGTCGGCCGAGGTCGCGCAGTGGCTGGCCGCAGATGAGCACGTCTTGATCCTCGACTGCGGAGCCGATTTCCGCCTCGAGTCAGAATCGGATTGGCAGAAGTTCTACGGCGGCGAGCACGCCGGCACCTGGACCTATGGCATGCCAGAACTTATCATCGATCAGGCCACCGGCCGCAAGCAGCGCGAACTCCTGGCTGGCACCAAGCGCATCGCCGTGCCTGGCTGCAATGTCACTGCCATCACGCTCGGTCTTGCTCCAGCACTGGCTGGCGGAGCGATCGAGGTTGACGACATCGTTTCCGTGTTGACGGTAGGCACATCGGGAGCCGGGCGCGGAGCAACCGAAAAGCTCTTCGAACTTGAACCAACGGGCAGCGCCAACGCGTACCAGGTTGGTGGCATCCACCGCCACACACCAGAGATCGAACAGAACCTCAGCAAGTCAGCCGGCGAGCGAATTCAGGTTTCGTTCACGCCCGTTCTGTCGAGCCTCGAACGGGGCATCCTTGCCGTCAACACTGCCAAGCTGAAGCCGGGCCAGACGCTGACCAGCGTGCGCGACACATACGCCAAGCACTATGCCGACGAGGCGTTCGTGGCCGTCTACGACGAGGGCCAGTTCCCGTCTACGGCAGACACCATCGGTGAGAACAAAGCTTTGATCGGCCTCGCTGTTGATGAGCACGCGAACCGATTGGTTTCCATCTGTGCCATCGACAACCTGGTCAAGGGCACCGGTGGCGCGGCGATTCAGTCCATGAATATCGCGCTTGGAATCGCAGAGGGCACCGGCCTTGATGCGATCGCACTCGGCAAGAACTCGAACTCGAAGGCAGGCAAATAGTGAGCGTAACTTCGGCAAAGGGCTTCCGCGCCGCGGGCGTCAAGGCAGGCCTCAAGTCATCTGGCAACCACGACCTAGCCTTGGTCGTCAATGATGGTCCACTTCAGGTGGCGGCCGCTGTTTTTACGACCAATCGTTGCCAGGCCAACCCTATTCTCTGGAGCAAAGAGGTCATTAAGGATGCGCAGGTTCAGGCCATCGTCCTCAACTCGGGCGGCGCCAACTGCTACACCGGCCCACAGGGCTTCCAGACCACGCACGCCAGTGCCGAGCAGGTAGCCAACGGACTCGGCCTGAATGCCGGCGATGTCCTTGTTTGCTCGACGGGCCTGATCGGCGAGCAGCTCGACCGCGACAAGCTGCTTGGCGGCGTGGACGATGCGATCGCGCAGCTATCGGTCGACGGTGGAGAGGTCGCTTCGCTGGCGATCATGACCACCGACTCGGTTCCAAAGCGTGCCGAGTTTGTCAGCCCAGCGGGTTGGTCAGTTGGTGGCATGGCCAAGGGCGCGGGAATGCTCGCGCCGGGCCTAGCAACGATGCTCGTTGTGGTCACAACCGATGCGGTGATCGATGCTTCTGGAGCAGATTCCGCACTCCGCGGAGCAACCCGCGTCACCTTCGATCGACTCGACTCCGACGGCTGCATGTCGACCAACGACCAGGTCACCCTGATGGTCTCCGGTGCCAGTGGAGTAAAGCCTGAGGCCGCCGAGTTCCAGGCCGCACTGATTTATGTTTGCCACAGCCTGGCCCAGCAGCTCCTCACCGACGCCGAGGGTTCGAGCCATGACATCGCCATCGAGGTTGTCAACGCTGCCTCCGAAGAGGATGCAGTTGAGGTCGGCCGTTCGGTCGCGCGCAACAACCTCTTCAAGGCCGCGATCTACGGCAACGACCCGAACTGGGGTCGCATTCTGGCCGCTGTGGGCGTCACCAAGGCCGTCTTCGACCCATACAACATCGACGTTTCGATCAATGGCGTAAGCGTTTCACGCCACGGTCAGCCAGACCAGTCCCGCGACCTCGTTGACCTCTCGGGTCGCGACGTGCACATCCTGATCTCGCTCAACGCGGGCGATGCGGAGGCGACGATCTACACCAACGACCTAACCCACGAATACGTCACCGAGAACAGCGCATACTCAAGCTAATGATTCCTTCACAGAACGCGGACGTATCGGTCGTCGAACTCAAGGCTCGAACCCTGATCGAGTCCCTGCCATGGCTGCAGCGCTTCCACGGCAAGGTCGTGGTCATCAAATTTGGCGGAAACGCGATGGTCGACGAGCAGCTGCAACGCGCCTTCGCCGAAGACATGGCCTACCTGCGCTGGGTTGGCATCAAGCCGGTCGTCGTCCACGGCGGTGGCCCGCAGATCTCGGCTCGCCTAAACGAGCTGGGCATCGAGAGCGAATTCAAGGGCGGCTTCCGCGTCACAACTCCCGAGACGATCGGCGTAGTCCGAGACGTGCTACGCGAGCAGATCAGCGAGCAACTCGCCAAACTAATCCGGACCGCCGGTGCCGACGCCGAGGTCATGTCCGGCGAAGACGGAAACCTCTTCCGCGCCGAGCGCACTGCGCTCGAGGGCGAAGACGGACCGATCGACATCGGTCTAGTTGGCGAGGTTACCCAGGTCAATCCGCGGCTCATCTTCGAAGCTATCGAACGTGGCCGCATCCCGGTCGTTTCGACTGTCGCACCTGATGCCGACGGTAACTTGCTTAACGTAAACGCCGACTTGGCCGCTTCATCGCTCGCGGTCGCGCTTGGGGCCGAAAAGCTCATGGTGCTCACCGATGTGCCTGGCCTGTACAGCGACTGGCCCAACCGCGACTCCCTGGTGAGCGAGATTGGCGCTGCCGAGCTCGAGACCCTCCTGCCGAGCCTCGAGTCGGGCATGATCCCGAAGATGCAGGCCTGCCTGAGCGCGGTGCAGGGCGGAGTCCCTCGCGCGCACGTCATCGATGGCCGCCAGCAGCACAGCATTCTGCTCGAGATTTTCACAACCTCCGGCTTCGGAACCATGGTTCTGCCCTAATCGCTAAGATTTTCCATTCACGCGGTAATCCCGCCAACAAAGGAGCCCAAATGGTTCGCCACTTCCTGAAGGACGACGACGTCACACCTGCAGAGCAGGCCGAAATTCTGCGTCGCGCTATTGCGATCAAGCAGGCACCTTATGCCGAGCGTCCTTTCGCCGGGCCAAAGACCGTCGCGCTCATCTTCGACAAGACCTCGACCCGCACACGCGTTTCATTCTCGGTCGGCGTGGCCGATCTCGGGGGAGTGCCCCTGGTCATCGACTCGCAGTCGAGCCAGATGGGCGGCAAGGAGTCCGTAGCCGACACCGCTCGCGTTCTAGACCGCCAGGTCGCGCAGATCGTTTGGCGCACCTACGCCCACGCCGGCCTCGAAGAGATGGCAGCGAACTCGTCCGTTCCGGTCATCAACTCGCTCAGTGACGACTACCACCCTTGCCAGATCCTTGCCGACCTGATGACGATTCTGGAACACAAGGGCGCACTCGCTGGTCTCAACTTCGCTTACATCGGCGATGCCGCCAACAACATGGCCAACAGCTACCTGATCGGATGCGCCATGGCTGGCATGAACGTTCGCGTCGCTGCACCTGCCGGCTACGAACCCGATCGCGCAATCGTTCAGCGCGCCGAAGCGATCGCAGCTACCACGGGTGGTTCGGTCCAGGTCTATGGCGAGCCACATGCAGCCATCCTCGGTGCCGACGTCGTGGCGACCGACACCTGGATCTCGATGGGGCAAGAGGCCGAGAAGGCCAAGCGCATCTCCGACTTCGAGGGCTACACGATTGACGCAGACCTGATGGCGCAGGCTGCACCGGATGCGATCTTCCTGCATTGCCTGCCGGCATACCGCGGGTACGAGGTTTCGGCCGATGTCATCGACGGCCCTCAGTCGGTTATCTGGGACGAAGCCGAGAATCGCCTACACGCACAAAAGTCGCTCATGGTTTGGCTCGACGAGCAGGCTAGAGCTTAGTCGGTACTCCTCCCGGGCGATCGACCCATAGGGGCTTAGCCGAGTCTTCACGGGCCCCAAACTAGACTTAAACGCAGTTTTGCGTGCAGCAAAGAACGGATTTCAAATGTCAGAACAAGCAAACTCGCTCTGGGGTTCGCGTTTCGAGGGCGGCCCAGCCGACTCGCTCGCAGCGCTTAGCCGGTCCGTGCACTTCGACTGGCGTCTGGCCAAGTACGACATCGCCGGCACGCGTGCCCACATCCGTGCCCTGCACACCGCTGGATACCTCACGGTTGCCGAGATCGAGAAGCTCGACCGCGACCTGCTCGAACTGTTGCGTCGCGTCGAGGATGGTTCGTTCTCGGCCAAGCAGAGCGACGAGGATGTCCACAGCGCGCTCGAGCGCGGCCTCATCGAGATCACCGGTGCCGAGCTGGGCGGCAAGGTTCGCGCCGGCCGCAGTCGCAACGACCAGATCGCGACACTCATCCGCACCTATCTACTTGACCAGGGCGGAGTTATCGCTCAGCAGGTCATTCAGCTCATCGAGGTTTTGCTCGACCGGGCTGAAGAGCACCTAGGTGTCGCAATGCCTGGCCGCACTCACTTTCAGCACGCCCAGCCGGTGCTGCTGTCGCACCACTTGCTGGCGCACGCATGGCCGCTGGCCCGTGACATCGAGCGACTCCAGGACTGGGCCAAGCGCGCGAGCCTCTCGCCGTACGGTGCGGGTGCGCTCGCCGGCAACACCCTTGGCCTAGACCCGAACCTCGTCGCCCGTGAGCTCGGCCTGGCAGGTCCGACCCAAAACTCGATCGACGCGACCGCTTCTCGCGACATTGTCGCCGAGTTCTCGTTCATCGCGAGCCTCATCGGCATCAACCTGAGCCGTTTCTCAGAAGAAATCATCATCTGGGCATCAGCCGAGTTCGGTTACGTGCGCCTGAGCGACAGCTACTCGACGGGTTCGAGCATCATGCCGCAGAAGAAGAACCCAGACATCGCCGAGCTGGCTCGCGGAAAGGCCGGCCGACTCATCGGCGACCTGACCGGCTTGCTCGCTACCCTGAAGGGTCTGCCGCTGGCTTACAACCGCGATCTTCAGGAGGACAAGGAGCCTGTGTTCGACGCTGTCGACACCCTCACCGTTCTTCTGCCAGCCTTTACCGGCATGGTCGCCACCATGGAATTCAACAAGAACCGCCTCGAGCTTCTTGCTCCAGCTGGCTTCTCGCTCGCGACCGACATTGCCGAGTGGCTAGTTAAGAAGAAGATTCCGTTCCGCGACGCCCACGAGATCACTGGCAAGATGGTCGCGCTATGCGAGCAGCGCGGCATCGAGCTGCACGAGGTCCCGGATGCCGACATGGCCGCGATCTCGCCAGCACTCACGCCCGATGTTCGCGACGTCCTGACGGTTGGCGGTTCCATCAAGGCCCGAGCCGGCGCTGGTGGCACCGCGCTGCCGCGCGTACTCGAGCAGATCGCCGCGCTTCGCAAACTCGCACCAAAGAAGGATGCCTAATGGCCACCCCCGAGTTCCTCCGCGCACAGGCGAACGACGCCTCGTTCGCTCACATCATCGACGAGTTGAAGTGGCGAGGCCTAGTCGCGCTATCGACCGACGAGGATGAGCTCCGCAAGGCGCTCAGCGATGGCAGCATCACCTACTACTGCGGTTTCGACCCAACTGCGCCGAGCCTGCACCTCGGCAACCTGGTCCAGCTGCTCACGATGCGTCGTCTGCAGCTGGCCGGCCACAAGCCGCTGGCACTAATCGGTGGCTCTACCGGCCTTGTCGGCGACCCGCGTCCAACTGCCGAGCGTACGCTCAACTCCAAAGAGACCGTTGCCGAGTGGGTCGAGAAGCTTGGCCGCCAGGCGCAGCGTTTCCTCAGCGCCGAGGGCGACAACGCCGTGCGCATGGTCAACAACCTCGACTGGACCGCGCCGCTGAGTGCAATCGACTTCCTGCGCGACATCGGCAAGCACTTCCGCGTCGGGGCAATGCTTTCAAAGGACGCCGTCAGCGCGCGCCTCAACTCCGACCACGGCATCTCGTACACCGAGTTCTCTTACCAGATCCTGCAGGGCTACGACTTCCTCGAGCTCTACCGCCGTTACGACTGCGTGCTGCAGACCGGTGGCTCGGACCAGTGGGGCAACCTGACCTCAGGCACCGACATGATCCGCAAGGTCGAGGGCGGCTCGGCACATATCCTCGCGACGCCGCTGATCACGAACCGTGACGGCAAGAAGTTCGGCAAGTCTGAGGGCAACGCCGTCTGGCTCGATGAGGACTTCACCAGCTCGTACGCGTTTTACCAGTTCTGGCTAAACGTTGATGATGCAGACGTCATCGACCGCCTCAAGGTATTCACGTTCCTGACCCGTGCCGAGATCGAAGCCCTCGAGGCCGAGACCGCAGAGGCACCGTTCAAGCGCGCGGCGCAGAAGCGCTTGGCGTATGAAGTGACTTCGCTCGTGCACAGCCCGTCCGCCGCTCAGGGAGCCATCGATGCATCTGCCGCACTGTTTGGCCAAGGCGAGCTCGCAGCTCTGGACGAGGCGACTTTGAAGTCAGCAATCTCCGAACTGCCAAGCGCAGAGGCTGCCCTCGACACCACCGTGGCGCAGCTGCTCGTTGACACTGGTTTGGTTGCAAGTCTCTCTGCGGGCCGCCGTGCAATCGCAGAAGGTGGCGTCAGCATCAACAACGTCAAGGTAGAAGACGAACTCGCTACTTGGGGTTCGATCGCTTCCGCAACTCTGCACGGCAAGTACGCGGTTCTCCGCCGCGGCAAGAAGACGCTCGCTGGCCTCACCGCCGCTTCGGCCTAAAAGTCCAGCAGCTCCATCACGAGCAATACCTGCTCGTCATTCGCCAAACCCTCAGCTTCGCGAACCTTTTTGCCCACAAGCAGCAGGTAGCTCGATCGACTCGAATCCTTGAAAATGGATGTGGTCCAGCTGGACCCGCCTAGCACCACGCGCACACGCACAGAGCCGAACCCGCCACGCAGCCCCTGGCTCAACTCGTCGATCTCGGCCGCCACATCGGGTGGCAGGTAGCACGCGAATGTGTTGTTTGGCCCCGCTAGGCGCTCCAAAGCGGTCGAAATCTCGTAGTTCACAGGCCAAATCTGCCTGAAGTTTCGCTCGCAGGCAAGGCGAAAGCCCAGTAAATACGGCACTTACAAAAGATTTTCGACAAATATCCCGTTTCGATTTGACACTGCCGTTATCTGCGCGTAATGTTTTCTTCGTTGCCCAAAGCAACGGCAAGAATTCCTTCGGAATCGCCGGATCAAGCGCAACCAATCAAAACCTCCTGGTGAAGCCTTTACAGGCTTTCCAGACGTGTTTATGATTGAACTTCCACCGAAAAATTCGTGGGCGTGTCAGATTTGACAAGTTCCGAAAACGTGGTAAGTTAGACAAGTTGCTCTGGAGGCCAGGCCAAAAAGCCAGCTCCCAGATGCATCCGATCCTTGAGAACTCAACAGCGTGCACAATGTCGATGCCAAGAACCTCGGCTGATTTCGATCAGCAGAGAATTTATTGGATTAGACAGATTGTCAGATGACATTCTGATTTAGTCAGATCAAATTTGAATGCCCCATTTTCCGGGGCTTTCGTAAAACTTGAGGCGAGCTTGCTCGTCTCTAAAAAACTTTTACGGAGAGTTTGATCCTGGCTCAGGACGAACGCTGGCGGCGTGCTTAACACATGCAAGTCGAACGATGAAG